>Ga0082212_10004897_pt1 | contig 18485 bp, 14 predicted proteins | sample TergutNt197P3_FD_71548 | JGI IMG/M metagenome (GOLD analysis project Ga0082212, IMG submission 71548) | Neocapritermes taracua P3 segment gut microbial communities from Petit-Saut dam, French Guiana - Nt197 P3 | ecosystem: Host-associated > Arthropoda: Insects > Digestive system > Gut ...
TGATGTAATACGAAAGGTAACCGGAGAAGATATTTTAATTGAATCAAACGAAAGAGCTAATGTTGAAGTGATTTGCGGCATTACCAAGTTTATATTTACTGGTATACCGGCTTCTGATTTTCCTGAACTTCCTTCTCCTGATACTGAAACAGCTCTTTCTATATCTGGAAATTATATAAAAGAAATGATAGAACGTACTATTTTTGCGGTAGCACAGGATAATCAAAAACCGGTACATACAGGAACAAAGTTTTTTATTGAAAAGGATAATTTGAAATTAGTATCTGTTGATGGTTATCGACTGGCAGTTTGTCAAAAGTCAATTAATAATTCACAGGAAAGAAGTTTTGTCGTTCCGGCAAAAACACTATCTGAAGTAAGCAGACTTATCGGCGATAACGAGGAATTAGTATATATAAGTACTGCAAAAAGATATGCTGTTTTCTTTTTAAAGAATTACACAATAGTTACTCGATTATTGGAAGGAGATTTTCTTGATTATAATAGGGCTATTCCCGAAGGATATAAAACCCGTGTTAAAATTGATGTTGATCTTCTTTTTGACGCTGTTGAACGTGCTTCTCTAATAATTACCGATAGATTCAGAAGTCCCGTCAGGCTAAAGTTTGAAAATGATACAATATCAATTAACTGCGTAACCACAATAGGAAGTGCCTATGACGAGCTTCCTGCCAATATTTTTGGGAACGATGTTGAAATAGGATTTAATAACCGCTATATACTTGACGCTCTCAGACACTGCGGCGTTAAGGAGGTATTCCTTGAAATTAACGAACCGACATCTCCGATGAAAATAGTTCCAATTGAAGGAGATGATTTTTTATTCCTTGTTTTACCCGTCCGGATAAAGACAGAATAGATGCATCTTTTAAATCATTCTATAAGCAACTTTAGAAATATCGAAGCAATAAGGTTCATTCCTGACAGAGGTGTTAATGTTGTTTTCGGTCAAAATGGACAGGGAAAGACCAACCTTCTTGAGAGTATATTTCTGTTAACCGGAGCAAAGTCATTCAGAACAAAAAAAGATGTTGATTTTATCCGGCAGGGTGAAGAAAAATGTTTAATTGAGTCAAAATTTTTTCTTAATAGCCGAGATCAACATATAAGGATGATTATTTCTTCTAAGGGAAGAATCGCTGAAAAAAACCGGGGGGGAGAAAAAAGAGCGTCATCATTGGCAGGGATTTTTTGTTGTGTTCTGTTTTCCGCAGAAAGTCTGTTACTTGTAAAGGGGGGACCGCAGCAAAGAAGAAGCTTTATAGACTTTGCGCTTTGTCAGATTTCCCCAAAATACTTAATAGAAATAAAGAATTATTCGAGGGTTTTGAGCCAAAAAAATTCCCTGCTCAGAGATGTTTACAGAATCCCGGGTGTTTATGATATGCTGGACGTTTACGATCGTCAATTGGCCGAAACAGCAAGGGTCATAACAAAAATGCGAAAGAGTTTTTGTGAAAATCTTTTATCCTTAGCAGAACATGATTATTTGGCGATTTCAGGTAATAGGGAACAAATCAATTTAACATACAGTTCAACCATATGGGAAGATGATAAGATATCTTTTGAGCAGGGTATAGATAAAATAACAAGGTTAAGGGACACAGATGTCCGCGCCGGTTTTTCAACGGCAGGTCCTCATAGAGATGATCTCTTAATAACTATTGATGGCAATGATGCCAGGGGTTTCGCTTCACAGGGGCAACAGCGCTCAATTGTACTTGCTCTGAAACTTGCCGAAGCCTCTCTGATGGAACGTTCTCTCGGTGAAAAACCGTTGCTTTTATTGGATGATGTTCTTTCAGAACTTGACGGTAATCGTCAGGACTTCCTTTTAGAGCGGCTGACAGACTGTCAAACAGTAATAACCGGATGTGATCCTTTGCTGGTCAGCAAGCGTATTGACGCTTCGGTTTTTGAGATGAGAGAGGGCCGGCTGCTGTCATAATGCCGGAGTATAATTATGCTTATCCATATAGGAAATGAATATTTAGTAGAACATGATTGTGTTATCGGAGTTTTTGATATCGATAATTGTTCAGTCGGAAAGAAGACTCGAAAATACTTTTCATCAGAACAGGGATATAAAAGAATAATTGCAACTACCAGTGAACTGCCAAGATCATTTATCGTTACGAAAAGTAACACTTTAATATCCGGATTATCCTCGACGACAATAATCCAGCGTATAATAAATGATCGAAACTTTAAGGATAATGAATATATTTCGCTGAAAACGGATGCTTGGAGGTAAATTAATGGAAAACAGTATTCTAAAAGCAAACTATGATGCAGAACAAATACAGGTGCTTGAAGGCCTTGAAGCTGTTAGAAAGCGCCCTGGTATGTATATCGGATCAACTGGGTCAAGAGGGCTTCATCATTTAGTTTATGAAATAGTTGATAATGCTATTGATGAAGCGCTCGCAGGCTATTGTACCGATATCATTGTGACGCTTAAACAAGACGGTTCGGTATCAGTCTTCGACAACGGCCGCGGAATTCCAGTCGGAATACAACCCAAAACAGGGCTTCCCGCGGTAACAGTGGTTTTTACCATGCTCCATGCGGGAGGGAAGTTCGGAGGAGAAGGGTATCACTTTTCCGGAGGATTACACGGCGTAGGCGCATCGGTGGTCAACGCGCTCTCTGAGTGGCTGTCGGTTGAGGTTTGTTGTGACGGTAAGCGCTGGGTACAGCGCTTTGAGCGCGGAGAGCAAGCCGGAGACTTAAAATCGGTTGAGGATACCGATGAAACCGGAACATTAGTTTGCTGGAAAGCGGACGATCAGGTTTTTGAAGAAACCGAATACGATTATGCGACGCTGGAAAACCGCCTTAGGGAACAAGCTTTTTTAAATGCGGGTCTTCGTATAATTCTGAAAGATGAGCGCAATGGACAAGTATCCGAGGAAATGATGCATTATGAGGGTGGAATACGCAGCTTTGTAGAACATATACACGCGAGACGCTCGTTAGAGGTTTTACACCCTGAGGTTATATATTTTAATATTGCCGGCGAAAATCGGGAAGCCGAAGTAGCTATGCAATATAATGACAGTTATAATGAACTGTTGCTGACATTCGCAAATAATATACATACATCTGACGGAGGAACACACGAACAGGGGTTTAAAAATGCTGTGACAAGGGCGTTTAATGATTATGGCAGGAAGCAAAACTTAATAAAAGAAGCTGATAAAAATCTCACCGGTGATGATGTCCGGGAAGGATTGACGGCTATTGTCAGTGTCAAATTAGATGACGCTCAATTTGAGGGACAAACAAAAGCGCGACTTGGCAATACTGAGATGCGCGGGTTGATTGAAGGTATGGTTTACCAAAAACTGACAGATTATTTTGAAGAAAATCCTTCCAACGCAAGAGCTATTTTTGAAAAAGCTTTAGGCGCTGCAAGAGCGCGCGAGGCTGCGAGAAAAGCACGGGATCTGACCAGGAGAAAATCGGCTCTTGAGAGTGCGTCACTTCCGGGAAAACTTGCCGATTGCAGTCAGCGAGGCAGAGAAGGCACAGAAATATATATAGTTGAGGGCGATTCAGCCGGCGGGTCGGCAAAGTCCGGGCGTGACAGAAGATTCCAAGCGATCCTGCCGCTGTGGGGGAAGATGATAAATGTCGAAAAAGCACGCTTAGACAGGGTTTACGGCAATGAAAAACTCGTTCCGGTAGTGACTGCTCTGGGCACGGGTATAGGTGACGAACTAGACCTGGATAAGCTTCGTTACGGGAAGGTTATTATCATGGCTGACGCGGATGTTGACGGAAGTCATATCCGGACGTTACTGCTGACTTTCTTTTTCCGATTTATGCGTCCTTTGCTTACCGAAGGACACATATATCTTGCTCAACCGCCGCTCTATCGGCTTCAACGAGGAAATACAATAAAATATGCTTATGACGAAGCGGCAAGAGAGAGAATATCTGCCGAACTTGGAGATAATAATGTAAAGATAAGCAGATATAAAGGACTTGGAGAGATGAATCCGGAGCAGCTCTGGGAGACTACAATGAATCCCAGGAACAGAACGCTTATAAAAGTAGAGGTTGAAGACGCTGCGGCGGCAGACGAGATCTTTACAATATTGATGGGCGATAAGGTTCCTCCTCGCAGAGCTTTTATTGAAAAAAACGCAAAGTACGTACAAAATCTGGATATATAGTCAACAAAAAATGCTGCCGGAAAAGAGTAAAGGATGGACGAAAAAAACTTAAATAACCTAACCGAAGCGGAAAACGACGGAATAATTATTATACGCGACATTGAGAGAGAGATGAAAAAAAGTTTTCTCGATTATTCCATGTCGGTTATTGTGTCCAGGGCGTTACCTGATGTGCGCGACGGTCTTAAACCCGTTCATAGGCGGATTCTTTATACCATGAGCGAGCGCGATTTAACCTATGATAAACCTTTTCGAAAGTCTGCCGATACAGTCGGAGCGGTTCTTGGAAGTTATCATCCGCACGGCGATGCTTCGGTTTATGATGCTATGGTTCGGCTAGCGCAGGATTTTTCCATGCGTTATCCTCTCGTTGAGGGGCAAGGCAACTTCGGCTCTGTTGATGGAGATCCTCCGGCCGCTTACAGATACACCGAGTCCAGGCTTGCTCGTATTACCGACCATCTGCTTCGGGATATTGATAAGGATACGGTGGATTTTGTTCCGAATTACGATGAAAGAACAACCGAACCGTCGGTTCTGCCCTCGAGATTTCCGAATCTTCTGGTAAACGGTTCAACCGGAATAGCCGTCGGTATGGCCACAAACATCCCTCCACACAATTTGCGTGAGGTCATCGGAGGGGTTTGCTATCTGATAGATAATCCTGATTGCAGTGTTTTAGATCTGCTCGACTATATAAAGGGTCCGGATTTTCCTACCGGCGGGATAATTATGGGAATGAGCGGGATCCGCGCTGCTTACGCTACAGGGCGGGGACGAGTAATCCTGCGCGGTCGTGCTGAAATCGAGGAAAGCACTTCAGGGCGTTATGCTATTATCATAACCGAACTGCCTTATATGGTTAATAAAGCTCGTGTTATTGAAAGTATAGCTGATCTTGTAAAAGATAAAAGAATCGAGGGTATATCCGATCTTCGGGATGAGAGCGATCGCGATGGTATCCGCATTATGGTGGAGCTAAAACGTGATGCCAATCCCCAGGTAGTTCTCAACCAACTCTATAGATACACCCAGTTACAGGATACTGTCGGAGTCATAATGCTGGCGTTAAAAGACGGCGAACCCAGGATTATGGACCTTAAAACCATGCTTCAAAGCTATCTCGATTTTCAGTGTGATGTGGTTACAAGAAGAACGAAACACGACTTGAAGAGGGCAAGCGACAGAGCGCATATTTTGGAGGGTTTACGAAGAGCAGTTGATATAATAGACGAAATAATTGCGGTTATCCGCGGATGTACAGGAGGATCCCCGGAAGCAAAAGCGGCTATAATGGAGCGGTTCGGCTTTGATGATCCGCAGGCAACTGCGATAGTGCAACTTCAGTTGGGCAGGCTTGCAGGACTTGAGATTTTAAGGATTGAAAATGAACTGGGGGATCTCGAGAAGAGGATTTTCGGATTACAAAATATTTTAGATGACCGTGACCTGCTCTTATCAAGTATAAAGGATGAAATTAATGAAGTAAGTGATAGATTTTCTGATGACCGAAGAACTGAAATAGCAACGGTTTCAGGAGAAATGGATATTGAAGATCTTATTCCTGAGGAAGATTGTGTAATAACGCTCACCCATTTCGGATATGTTAAGCGGCAGCCGACAGATGTCTATAAAAGTCAAAGGCGGGGAGGACGCGGAATTACCGGTCTTTCAAGGCGTGATGAGGATTTTGTTGAGGAGCTTTTTATATGTTCTACTCACGACTTCCTATTATTTATGACCAGCAAGGGGCGCGTATATCGTCTTAAGGGGTATGAAATACCCGAGGGTTCGCGTGTAAGCCGCGGAATGAATATTATCAATTTACTTCCTCTTTGGCCGGAAGAGAAGGTAACGGCCGTTATCCGAGTATCGAATTTTGACGATGCCGAATATATAGTAATGGTGACAAAAAAAGGAATAATAAAGCGCAGCAGCCTTTCGCTCTATAATAATATAAGAAAGACCGGGGTATTTTGCATTTCTTTGGATGAAGATGATGAGCTCGCTTGGGTGCGTTTGACTGATGGAGGACAGGATTTAATTGTAGCTACTAAAAATGGTATGTCCATACGGTTTAACGAAGAGGACGCCCGGCCTATGGGAAGGACTGCCCGCGGGGTTAAGGCTATTTCATTAAAGCAAGATGATATTGTCGTAGGTATGTCAACATTGCGCGACGGCGCGAAACTCCTTACCGTTACCGAGGACGGAAAGGGCCGTCTGACGAACATTCAAGAATACAGAAGACAAAATCGCGGCGGTATGGGCGTGCGAAACTACGGGCGCGGCGGAAAAACCACCGTTGCCGGAGTCAAGGCAGTTGATGCGTCTGACGATGCAATACTCATAAGCCAAACCGGAGTTATAATACGGTTTCATGTGGAAGATATTGCTACGCAGTCCCGATATGGAGGAGGGGTTCGCGTTATGCGGCTTACTGCTGATGACAGAGTTGTTACTGTCGCGCGGGCGGAACGCGAAACTGAGGACATTGAATCTCTTGCTGAAATAATTGAGGTTGACAAAGTAGAAGAGGAGACTGAATAATAGTTTTTGCATCCAAAAAAGGGATTACAGCAAAAAGTAAAAAAGCTGTAATCCCTTTTGGTTTTGTGCGTTTTTAATTATTTCAAAGCAAAACGGGAGCCCTTAAGCCCGTGAATTCCGGTAAACTTAGCTCTGGAACCAAGCTCCTCCTCAATTTCGATAAAGCGGTTTGCATACTCTCCGGTACCGCTTTCGCGAACAGAACCGACCTTTAGACCGACTGAATAATCGCATATATCCACGCCTTCGCCTCTTGACGAACATGGCATAACTGCATAACCGTTGTTATACGCGAGAGAAACCATATCAAAAGCTTCGGTTATTGTTCCTATCTGATTTACCTTTAAGAGAACTGTATTGGCTGCGCCGTGTTTGATTCCTTCAAGAACTCTTGCAGGATTGGTTGTGAAGAGATCGTCTCCGGTTACCTGTATATCTACCGCTCTGGTAAATTTACCGGTCATTTCATAATCGTCTTCCGGAAGCGGGTCTTCCATTATGACAAACGGCCATTTCTTCGGCATATCGACCAAGAAATCAAAAAGTTCGTCCATGGTACGCGGGGTTGAGTCAAACAGGCCTTCAAATTTTTGGGTTTGTTTATTGAAATAAGTGTCTGAAGCGATGTCAACTTGGATGCCGATACGGTTTTCATAGCCATACTTATTAATAGTTTCAGCCATTATATCCCAAAGTTCGGTATCGCTCTTTACAACGCCGGGAGGTATGCTCGGACCATACATGGCGCCAAAATCGTTGCCGAATGCAGCCTTAAGCTCATCTCTCCAGCGATTGGAGATATCCCAAAGAGCATAGCTCGCGTCAGAAAAGGTATCAAATCCGTATGCCATGAACGCGTGAGAGGGTTTGCCTCCCGAATGTGCCGCATGATCTCCGTAACGGTTGGAACCGCCAAGACATCCGGTACCGGGAACCGGAAGCATATATGCGCTTGCGCCGCCAATATGTGCGTAAAGCGGAATACCAAGAGCAGCCGCGCCGGCTTTGAGGACAGCCGCTGAAACAGCACCGGTCGCATTGCCTCCAAGCACATCTTTTCCTATCTTAAGCATGGCGCCGTCAACCTCTATTTGTTTTGCGGCGTCCATACCGATGATAGCAGGTGCAATCATTTCGTTGACCGCGTTGACTGCGCGCATAACTCCTTTGCCGCGCCACTTTTCACCGCCGTCATACGCAAATGGTATCTCATGAGTACCTATTGATATCCCGGCTGTACATATAGCTCTGCCTACTGCGCCGCATTCGGTTTTTACTATAGCTTCAACTCCCGGATGACCACGCAATGATTGAATTTCACGAGCTTTAACAAATACAATAGTTGACTTGGACATAGTTCCCTCCTAATAAAATACTATCAAATAATAGTATACTCCTTTTAGTAAAATTGTAAAAGCACAATCGTCATGATAAAATGCACAGAAAACAAAAGGAATATTCTCCGTTTTAACCAATTTGCCATACTCAGTTAGAATTGTTCTATGTGATATAATACTTTAAAAATAATTGAAACACTGATAATATGTCCGGCTATTCTTCGGAATGAAATAGTATGGCTTGTATACACCGGGTGTATGAAAAAAACAGAATAAATGACAAAAGAGGTTGATATGGGCAGAATAACAAATTTGGAAGCATTAACCAACCACGGGAACATAGAAGGGAGAAAAATACTGGCCGATATAATGGATGCCGGTATTACCGCTGTTGATCCGTATATTAATACTCGTTCGCTTTCTCGTATTGAGGGAAACAAGCTAATATTTGAGGGTCTTGACTTCGAGCCCAAAGGCGACCCGAGAAGCGGACCGGCGGTATATAATCTTGATGTAATCGACAGGATTTACGTTTTTGGGATAGGTAAAGGTATACAGAGAATAACCAAGGCGTTAGAGGATATACTCGGAGATCGTCTGACCGGAGGTCATGTTGTAGCTAAACACGGCGATGAAATTATTATGGAAAAAATAGGTGTAACGCTTGCCGGGCACCCTACACCGGATAGGTACTGTGCCGAGGGTTGTCAAAAAATAGTCGATATAATTAAAGACGCTGCGCTTTCTGAAAATGACCTTGTCATAACTGCTATAGGTAACGGAGTCTCGTCTCTGCTGACGCTTCCGTGGTCGGAAATACCGCTTGAAGATGTTACGGAAGCGACGCGTTTAATGCAGATAGAATACGGCGTGGGAACAGGGGAACTCAATGAAATACGTATAAATGTCGATCAGCTTAAAGGAGGACGCATAAACCGACTGATTCATCCGGCAAAAATGGTACATTTGTTTGGAGTCGCTCCCGGGAATCCGGGAAGTAAAGAAGACATCGCTGAAATGAGCGAATATGATAATCTTGTAAAGAATAATCGCTGGCTGCATACCGTGAGTGTAAAAACCAGCCATACAGAAGCTTTAGAGGTCATCAGAAAGTGGGATACCGAAAAGAAAATGCCGAAATCCATAATAAACTTTCTCAATAATTTTGATGCCGCAAAAGCCGCTGTTAATTGGAAAGAATACGAGACTTTCGACCGTAGACTGTTTGGGGTAATGCCAAAAAACCGATCGGTACTAGCAAGAGGCATGCAACGCGCTAAAGAGCTCGGGTATACCCCCTACTATCTCGGATGGATTGTGACCGAAGCAGCTCCGGCGGGTCGTTATATCGGGCAAATGGCAATTGCCGCGGAAGCCGGAATTTCACCGTTTAAGCCTCCTTGCGCTTTATTTTCTACAGGAGAGTTGTTGGTCACCTGCGGGGATAATCCGGGTGTCGGAGGCAGAAACCAGGAATATTGCTTATCAGGCGCTCAGGTGATAGCTGACAGTAAACGTATTTTAATATCCGGAACGGATACCGACGGAACAGACGGACCGGGCGGTGAGTTTCATCCGGATGCGACAGATAAAGGCGTTACGGTTCTTACAGGAGGCATAGTAGACGGATATACCATTTCTGAGTGTATAAAAAAAGGAGTGGATGTTCATAACTCCTTAAAAACACATGATACATCAGCAGCACTATGGGAGATCGGAAGCGGAATAGCTGCTGTACAAAATATTAGTATAGGAGACTATGCTTGTACAATCATCATGGACCATGACGGTTGAAGCCGACGCTTTAATAATTATATAGAGGTGAGATATGAAACGGATAATAAACTACGATAGTCTTATAAGTCACGGAAATATTGAGGGAAGAAAAGTTCTCGCGGATATTATGGAAGCCGGATTACAAGCGGCGGATCCATATAATAACACTTTGAAGCTTATTAGTTATGACGGAAAGAAATTATGTTTTGAGGGAGAGGTTTTTGAAGCAGGTGGTGACCCGAGAACCGGGCCTACGGTTTTTGATCTTGATGATATTGAACGAATTTTTTTAATCGGAATAGGTAAAGGTATCCAACGTATTACAAAAGCTGTGGAGGATATTTTAGGTGATCGCTTAAGCGGAGGTCATGTACTGGGTAAGCATGGAGACGAGGTCATTATGCAGCGGGTAGGGGTAACGCTGGGAGGACACCCGACTCCTGACGAGTACTGCGTCAAAGGTTGCAGAGAAATAACAAGGGTACTTGAAAACGCGAAACTGACCGAGCGGGATCTTGTTATTACCGCGATGGGTAATGGTATAGGCTCGCTTTGTACATTTCCGGTTGAAGATGTGCCGCTTAAAGATGTGACCGAAATGGTTCGGCTGATGCAAATCGAATATGGTATGCCTACCGGCGAGTTATGTTATATCAGAAATAATATAGATAGGTTAAAAGGCGGAAAACTTTCACGAATGATGCGTCCTGCTAAACTCATCCACCTGCTTGGGATACCGCCTAAAATAGTGAATACCCCACATTTTGGTATAAGCGGTTATGACGCTCTAACCAAAAAAAATCTATGGCTACATACACTATGCGATAATACCTCTCCAAAACAAGCGCTTGAGATAATTAGCGTGTGGGATACAAAACACAAGTGTCCGGAATCAATAATTAATTATCTTAACGCACCCGACCAAAAGTATCTAACAGTCAAAGCGGATGAATATGAAAGCTGGAACTGTAGGGTTTTCGGTCTGATGCCGGCTGAATTAGCTGCGCTGCCAAGTGCTATGAACAGGGCAAAAGAGCTTGGGTACACTCCGTATATTCTTACTGATTGGCTTCAAGCCGAAGCATCTTCGGCCGGAGCGGTTATTGCTCAAATTGCATTGTCGTCAGAAAAGGGAATTACCCCTTTTAAACCGCCCTGCGCTATTTTTTCGGGCGGTGAAGTTATTGTGACTTGCGGTGAAAATCCGGGCGTTGGAGGAAGAAACCAAGAGGTTACGGTTGCCGGATCACTTGTTATTAAAGGAAGTAAAAGGATAGTAATGTCAGCGGTTGATACCGACGGAACCGACGGACCGGGAGGTGAGTTTCATCCTGACGCAACCGCAAAGGGGATAACTGTTCTGACCGGGGGTATAGTCGATGGATATACTAAACAGCAGGCAGCAGACAAAAATGTTGATTTAGCCTCGGCGCTGCGAAATCATGCTACTTCGTCGGCACTGTGGGAGATTGACTGCGGAATTGCCGCAACACAAAATATCAGTATTACCGATTTACAGTGTACGATTATAATGGATCACGACGGGACGATTTAATAAAAGAAATGAGTATATTATCAATACAGCTCCCTTAACACCAAAATGGTTTCTCCATTGTTGCCGCTTGTTTCTATGCGCAGCACCTTAGGGTGACCCTGATACTCTTCTCTGATATAATTCCGCAGCGCTATACCGAGATTATAACCGTGTATCACCTTTATGCGGTATACTCCGCTTCGCGCTTTTCTAAGCGCTGAGTCCAGAGTAATCTTTGCCTGATATTTGTTTTTACCGTGAAGGTCAATAATTTCCGACACGCTGGTTACCTTTATTCTGTTTACTTTCTTACTTAAATATCAAATCAGATATTTCAACTCGTGCCCATTCTATCTAATTGCGTATTTATTGAGTTGGTCCTCAACAAGTTCAGTCCCGAGACCGGGGGTATCGGGTACTATAAGATATCCGTCTTCGATTATATATTGATTGGTGATTATATCATCTCGCCACGGTACATCTTCATAATCTGTTTCTAAAATAAAGAAGTTTTGTGAAGCGGCGCTTAAATTAGCTGCAACAAATGTTGTCAGAGGACTGTGACAGTTATGAGGCGAAAAGGGAGTATCGTACGCGGCGGCCAGGTCGGTTATCTTTTTACCCATTGTCAGCCCGTTCCACGCCAGGTCTATCATGATTATATCCTGAGCGTGATTTTGCAGGTATGGCCGGTAACCATGTGTTCCGTATATACTCTCACCGTGCACAATAGGGGTTTTTGTGCTTTCCCTTACAATCCGCATAGCATCGGGATCAAGACTTTCAGATTCCAACCACATCATATCGTAAGGTTCAAGCATTCTTGCGAGTTTAATTGCTCCGCCAAGCCGATAGGTAAACCCGGTATCCAGAGCAATACCCATATCAGAACCGCATACTTCCCTGAAAACTGATATTATCGCTTCAACAGTTTTCAGCTCCTGTATGGAAATAGTCCCGTCAGCGACAGGCGGTTTTTCAGGACTTTTATATATCATACCCCCGGGAATCCCATCAAGTGTCATAACATTGGTTTTTAAGGCTGTGAACCCGCTTTCCTTAACATAATGCGCAAAAGACTTCAAATCGGCTATTGTTTGGATCTCTGAGCCGTTGCTGAGTTCCAAAGAAGCAAGCTTGTTCCGACCGCTGCCGCAATGAGTCCAATAGAGCCGAAGCTTATCATGGATTTTACCTCCTAACAACTGCCAGACCGGGACCCCGAGCGCCTTTCCTTTGATATCAAATAAAGCGGTATCAATACCGGCTATCGCCTTCCAAGCAATTCCTCCTATACTGCGGTTACATTTATTTACATTCTGCCAGAATATGTATTCTGTGTTCATGGGATTCTGTCCTATGAGAAACCCGGATAAAAATTCCACCACCTTGACGGTAGCAAATGACGCTTCCCAATCACACGCGTCTCCCCAACCAACGATACCTTCGTCAGTTTCAATCTTTACAAACGTCCATGGTCTGAACCCGCCGTTAACCACAAATGATTTTATATTACTAATTTTCATAAATCTTCTCCTTAACGTCTCATGCTCGCGGTTAAGGCGTCTGCTACTGAATCTATCTCTCCTACCTCCCAGATAAGCGACAGAAGGTTATAACGTTCGGTCAGTTCTCCGCTCCAGATTACAGCATCCAGAGCGTCGCCCCTCGTCATACCCAGATCCTCAAATCTATATGGCAGCACACAGCTTCTCAGGGTTTCGCGCAACGCGGTGTATTCCGGGATAATATTCTGGGCTGCCGCGACAATAATGTTCCAGCGATCGCTCAGATAGAACAAACGCCTTAAATGCATCTCCTTGTTGTATCTCGCGAACCCTCCGGATCGTGATAATACCTCTGCCGCATCCTCTTTATATACACGATTGATTTCGTTATTATGCATAACCCACCCGTAGTCGTCAAGTAAGGTTTTAGCTATCTCGAAATTTGGTCTAGTTGCTATTATGCTTTCAGCTATTCTTGTACAATTTGCCGTAGCTACTGCTTTTATTAACTGTTCAGAAGGTATCTCCCGGCGATTATACCTGCCTGTCATGAAAATACATTCGCTAATAAGAGTTTCAGAACCGGTCGACGGACGTATTGAATCGGCATAAGAAACCATAATACCGGAAAAAATCAAAGCACGCATCAACAGTTCAAGAGTCTTTACAGAATAGAGTGGTCTGCTTCCTGACAGAGAATCGGTGAAATTCCGGATATAGGAGAGCATCGCTTTCGCAAGATCGCTGCAGTAAGGGGTCTCGTCTATTATTTTCGAGAGACGCCAATCAAAAAGAGATATATGCTTTGAAAGAACGGCCGCGGCTCCGGCGGGCGCCATATGCTTAGGCGCGCCGGAAATTATTTCAAGATCGACAATTATCATGACCGGAACTTCCGAACGAACCATTCGTTTTTTTCCGTTTTCATAAAAACAACTGTAGGGCAATGCGTAACTATCGGTAGATGCGGCTGTGGGAATAGAAATTAGAGGAAGACCGGTCCGCATGCTATGATATTTAAGAAGATCCTGTAACGCTCCGGAACCTACAGCGACAATAACGTCTGTGCTTTCCGGAGTTTCGAGTATCAGCGTTCCGAGATCCGACTGATCAGGAACAATATTATTTTTAAAAGTATATGCGTTTATATGAAATCCTTTTGCGCCCAGTACGGTCAGAACCCTGTCTCCTGCGGCAAGTTGGGTATTGATATCGCTGACAATAAATAGGTTTTGCTGACGATAATCAGCAAGCAGAGAAGGCAGTCTGTTGATTGCATTTTGTGAAATAATAAAAGATTTTAAATTTGTTTTATGGGTTTTTCCGCAGCCGCAACGTACGGATCTTGATATAAGCTGCTCAATTGGTTTTAGTAAATTATTTGCCATAATCTTCCCTTCAGGTAAGCTAAAACAGAAAATGGTTTATATTTTTATAGTTCTCATAACGAAATCCCGCAAGCATGAGTCTTCCGTTGTCCTGCTCGACTATTCGGTATATATTATATTGCATTTCAAAAGCGATTTCCGATATTTCTTCAAATGCTATTTCTTCACCCCGGAACAATCTTTCCTGATTAGATTCTCTATCGAAAAAAAGCGGATCCATAAGATCAATGAGCCATAATTCATATCCCTCATCAACTGCAATCAGAGCATACGTGAGATAGAATCCGCCGATATTACCGGCATAATACTGTATGAGCAGATCATTATTGATATCCACCTCATATGGTGAGAGGTCGCTGTCCATAAAATCATCGGACAGCTTAGCGCCGGGGCCGAAAAACTCTCTAATGCGGGATCTGATTTTTGAAAGCGGGATGTAGGAACTCATTCCATCATCCGAAGGGATGAATTCAACCTGTATTGCTGACGCCGCAGTAAATATCATTACTTGAGCGCTAAGCTCTTCGGGTGAATTGAAAGGTTCGGGCATGGTATTAAAAGGAAGAACAAAGTTTTTAAATCTCTTTACTACATCATCAGGCATGTCGTAACGGGGACCGTCTTCGAATTTATAGCTTTTAATAGAATTTTCTTCTTTGCTGTTCTCCGGAATCGTCGGGGCTATGTATTCTGAAGTATCACCATCAGAAGAGATACCGTCGAGTGGCTTCTGAAGATTTTTTGATGAGCAACTGACCGCAAAAACCAACGAAGCAACGACTATTAACAGTATAATATACCTAATCATAGTAATAATACCCCTCGGCTATCCGAGATTCGGACGATCCTGATCCCCGTCAGCCCTGAACATCATATAATTCCGTGGTTCGCTTACGAATATGGTAATGCCTGTCTGTTTCATTAAAAGAGGAGAAAGGTATAGAGGAATAATATTCTCATTTGCTTCGGTGTTACGTGAAAACCCTGCCTGTTTCATTTCGTGTTCGCCAACACCGAATGCAAACCAGTCAACAAATTCAGCTTTTTGCTCCTTAATGAGACCGCCGACAAATTCTCCGCATTGCTTAATTAAATCACGTTCACCAATAAAATCAACTATTCGCAGCATTCGAGCCGTTTGCCATGTTATCTCTCTTAGAATTATAAGAGCTTGTTTGTCGGCTGATGAAAGCCAATAGACCTTGTATGTATGCCACGGATATTTAAAATATCTATGTTCTACATACTTATAATCCTTAAAAGGTCTGTTATTGGTAAAGGATAAAAAGGGGAAGCTTTCAAGCTGGCGGGAAGAAAGGACTTCCTGCACGTTCAGCTTATAAGAAACTATGGTTTCCGGTTGATATGAGGAAATACTGCAGAGTGTATAGTCGCTGATATCAGAATTGAGACGATACCACTGAATCATATCTTGAACCGTATAACCCAAAAAATCGTAGATACCGCCGGTTTTTTTCCTGATATTATTACAACTGAGCGTCCGGGCTTTTGTGATTTGTTCAATATACTCTATCATGCGGAAGGTTATTCCGAAAGGAGCTCCTTTTTTTGTCAGTAAATATGAAATAAAGACGTCGGGACATATCTCTTGTGAAGTTTTAATAAATCCGCAAACCCCGAAAACTTCAATTTGAGATAATGACTCCGGAATGTTTATTAAACCTGTTTCTTCAAGAACCTCTTTTTGAGCATAGGCTACCACAAAATTTATATCTTTCTTATCGCGGTAATAGAAGTCAAACATTTCATCATTATGAATAAGCGGATGTTCATTACCCCAGTTGTTACGGCAGAAATTCCGCACGTCGGCGAGGTGTTCTTCTGTCAACCTCATATAGAGAATATCTGACATAGCGTACCCCTTTAAGGTAAATTGCTTCCGCCTGTTACCGGGATAATAGTTCCGGTTAAGAACTCGGTATCATCATTCAGCAGCATTTTAAAAACCGGAATCAGGTCATCGGGAACAGCATTGCGGCCCATTGGGTTGGATTTTGCGGAAGCTTGTATTTCAAAGTCCGGAAGCGTTGACAGAAATTTTGTTTCGGTCATTGATGGCGCTACGGCATTAATAATAATCCCCTTCCCGGCATATTCGACGGCGGCGGATTTCATTAATCCCATCAAAGCGTATTTTGCAGTTAAATATCCGGTCAAATATTTTGGCGGAGTCCCGATGCAATAGGAGGTCAGCATAACAACAACCCTTCCAAAATTACGTTTTGCCATTAGCGGAAGGAACTCGCTAAAAATCATTGCGGCGCTCACCGCTTGAATGTTAAATTCATTTTGCATTGATATGGGGTCTACTTTTGGAAGCCTCTCGGGAACAGCCGGCGAAGAGGGCAGATGTACAATTTTCGAAATAGGTAAATCTATTTCCTTGATTTTTGCGATGAAATCCTTAATCCCGTCAAGAAAAGACAAATCACCGAAGACCGGAATTATATTGCGCGTCTCGGAGTGAAGCTCATCAAGTACTGCTCTTGATATATAGTAGTGGGCAATAATATCTCCGCTCAACTGACGAATCAATGCAGCGCCTATATCGCTGTCAGCTCCTACTACTAGTGTGGAACCCTTAATTACATTGTTTTTATTATTCATGTTATGCAACCACCTTGTCCGATTAATCGGACAATTTTTCAAATAGCTTTCGTTCAACAAGATCAATGGTTTGACCGACGTCCGCCAGATTTTCCACGTCATTTACCGAGAATTTTATATCAAAAAGTTTCTCAATAGCGACAAGAAGGTTGATTTGCTCAAGCGAGTCCCAATCTTCAAAATCCAAAGCTGTGGTTCTGTCGGTGATTATCAATGCCTGGTCATCGAAGATGTCACGAAAAATCTCGGTAATACGGTTGGTAATCGCATCTCTATTCATAAATCACCTCAACACAATTATGTACTGGTTGATGCCGGTCTTTTATCTGTCGTAAATAATGGGTTTCAGTTTTATCATTTGATAAAACATTAAAACCGAGAGACAAGTATAAATCCTTTACTACTGCGTTTTTTACGGTTTCTGTATAGATACCTTCAATTTCAACCACTCCCAGAATGATCGCTTGCCGTATCAACTCGTCAAAAACAGTAAACTCAAGATCGCGTTTGAAGACCCGGCAACTCATAGTAAACAACTCTATTGTAGCTTTTTTACTGTTTATTCCGGCAATCAGACAACAGACTATCCCGTTGTCCCCGAATTTATCAACAAGTCTCGCTGAAATCTTTATATAATCGGGATTGTTTTGAATCGCGGCTATTTCTTCAGCGGTATATCGCCTGGCAGTAAGATTAAATTGGTTAGTTTTATTAATAAGTTGAGTAATCCGCTGCTGTCTATTGGCAGAAAAGTCAGAAAGATAAGCTTTCATGTTAAGCGAGCTTAGAAAATCTTTATAGTCTGTATATTTTTGCTGCTCACGCTGACGGACCTGATTATCACGGTACATATCGGCTCGCATCAAATCATCTTTTGAAAGTGAAGTAACCTCAAAGTAACCGCTCATTGATAGGTTTTGCGGCAGACGCTCAGCAAATGAGTAAGGTACAACCTCAGCGCCGAGTCCGGACTGTTCCATAAGTTCACGTTCAGCAGGGTTGTCATCGACAAAGACAAAACTATCAGGCGATAAGTTAAGAGTTTTCGCGGCTCTGTTGAGATTATCGGGTTTATTTTCCCAGTCGGCGAAAAAAAACGAAAAGTCTTCTGTTGAAAGATCGGATGAAGGGTGATTAAAACCGTTTTCAGCATTTTTTTGATCATTTTTTGAAAGGATACCGAGCATAATACCAATTCCCCTAAGTTGTTTTGCGTAACACTGAAGGTCGGAATATGCCATCCCTTCCGGGCTTTCGATTCCTATTTTTAATCCTTCCAAACCGTCGTCGCCGATAACTCCGCCCCACAGAGTGTCGTCGAGATCCAATGCCAGAACTTTTTTATTTTTTCCGAAAAGCGCCTTGATTATAGATGCTAATGACAGACACAGCAGCGGGACGGCGTCGGGTGACAGACCGTATTTATAGCTGTTGTAATAACTCGGATCAGACCACTTTTCAATTCCGTACCATCCTGACAGATAGTTTATATCATTAATCAGCAAATAATCATTATTCATTGCGTAATCAGCGAGACGCAGGTTAAGTTCTGTAATAAACCG
>Ga0082212_10004898_pt1 | contig 18481 bp, 14 predicted proteins | sample TergutNt197P3_FD_71548 | JGI IMG/M metagenome (GOLD analysis project Ga0082212, IMG submission 71548) | Neocapritermes taracua P3 segment gut microbial communities from Petit-Saut dam, French Guiana - Nt197 P3 | ecosystem: Host-associated > Arthropoda: Insects > Digestive system > Gut ...
CCTCCGTTGTCCATGCTTTTCAGACGCCGGTTGGAGATGGCGATTTTTTGCGTCACTGCCAAATCTTTCAAGCGTTTCTTTGGATGATTTGCGACATTTCGGACAGTTGTGGTTACGGCAACTGTTGTACGATATCTGTTTATCTCTTCCACCGATACCAACTCCGGACACCGTCCGAAATGCAATGATATCTGCGCCACATTGCGACCGTAATTGGTCAACAATCCCTTGCTTAATCCTTTGAGAACAACCTGGCGCTCAAACTTCCTGTAGCCTTTCTCAAAGCTCGGTACCATATCACGAGCCTGCGCTACCAATCCACAAAATGCTTTCTTTTTCCACATAACAATTTATTATTTTAAAAATTATGTGGACAATATTACAATTTATTATTACTTTTGCAATGGCTTTCAGTTGAAATTTTTATCGGCGATATTAGATGTAATGCGTTAGCTACCAATGGTATAATTCAACATTCGGTTTGGCGCATGCGGGAGGTTCGACTGACGCCAAATGGATGACATCCCATCGTTTGCTCTCGTGCAGGCCTTGTTAATCCTCCGAATATCCCAAGCCGTAGAACGTTTAGAGTAAGCGGTCGGAAGAGAGGTGACAAAGACGTACTTCGATAAAAAAAAATGCAGCGAATAATAAATGTATTGAAAAAAAAATTACCTTTGTGTCGTTTTTCAGGATTAAAAATTATGCAGCAATGGAAGCAGTTAGAAAAATAGTAAGCGCCGAACTTATTAAGCCTGTTATCGACTTGCCATGGGCATCGAAAGATATGCAAGTGGAAGTTATTGTTTTTCCGTTTGCCGAACAGGTAATTCATAACGTAGGCAACGTGAAACGTTTGAAAGGTTGTTTGAAAAAATATGCAAACCCTTCGCTGATTGAAATGGAAAAATACGCATGGGAAAATCATATCGTCGAAAAATATGCTGTTACTTGACACAAATGCCATATTACGTTATGTTTTGCAGGATAACCAGAATATGGCGGACAGAGTTGAACAACTGCTATCTGATAATATTTGTTATATTCCTGTTGAAGTCGTTGCAGAAATTGTATTCGTATTGTTGAAAGTTTACAAAATAGAACGTAAAGTCATCGCTCAAATCGTAAAAGAAATTACAGAAACTAACAATATAAGGGTTGCTCAAAGCAGTGTTGTTCGTCGTGCTGTCAAGATTTTTGCTGCCTCCGGTTTCGATTTTGTAGACTGTCTGCTTGCAGGTTATGCGAAGGAAAAACAGTATTCCGTTTTTACATTCGACGAAAAATTGCAAAAATATTTGAACAATCCCTCCGGCGAATAAAACAGGGCAAAATATTTGCATAATCCGTTTTATTTTAAACACATACTGAACGGCGCGAACGGCACCGACGGTACAAACGGTATGAACGGCGCCGACGGCATAACGCCGCAGATCGATGTGCGCGTCAACCCCGACGGCACGGTTACGATATGGTATAACGTCACGTCGGGCTATCCCGCATCGGGCTGGGTCAACACGGGCTACGACCTGACAGCGCTGACAGGTGCCGGCCCGATCCTCGCGGTTATCGACAACTCCGCCGACGGCACCGTAACCCTCGTGATGAACGACGGCGCAAGCACGCCCTTCACCTTCGAGAAAGCCTCGACAGCCATCCGTTTCGAGATTATGACGCCTGCAGTGGAGATGTTAAGCAACTACAACAGTACGTGTGAAGTCAAATTCCGCGTCAATCCCTCGAACGCCTATATCCCGACCGGCAGCGGCGCAGCCATCGACAAATGGGAACTCGACGAGGTAGCAACGCAGGTCGTTACGCGGTCGGGCTATGTGACGCCCCCGCTCCTGTTTTTTCTTATAAGCATCCTGCCCAACACAACCGGCGACGGGCAGTACATCGCCACTGTCACGAAACCACCTAGTTTATTTACCGATCAGGTCGAACACGTGATGGCGCTTGTGCTGAATGTCAACAGCGCAGCCGATCCGGTACTTGTTTCCTTGTCGCTGTTCGGCATCAGGAGAGCGCTCCCGGGCTCGGCGGCATATCCGTTTACGGTAAGCAACCTTACCCAACTGTTACAGGTAGGCACCGGGACGCCCGCCGGATGGGACTTGAACGCACACTACCGTCAAACAGCCAATATCGACGTGTCCTCCATTGCCGACTGGACTCCAATCGGCAATGATGTCAACCTGTTCTACGGTTCATACGACGGCGGAGGCTTCACGATAGACGGGCTTACCATAATCGGCAGTGGCTATTACAAAGGTTTGTTCGGCTCTCTCGCCGAAACCGCGTTGGTGAAAAGAGTAAAACTTACCAATGTAAATATTAATGCTACCAATCAAATGGTCGGAGGCGTGTCAGGGGTTAACTACGGAACGATAGAGAGCTGCTCCGCAGAGGGCGTTATTACCGGCAGTTGGCGCCCTGGCGGCATTGTAGGGAGAAACTATGGTACGGTGCGAAACTGCCATTCCGCAGTTGACGTAACCGGTTCGTTTTCCAGCGGCATCGGGCTATGTTTGACCGGTATAATAGACAAATGCTACGCTACTGGTAACATAATAAGTGGTGGCGGCGTGTCTGGCTTCTACAATTCCGATAATGCCGTTGTTCAGAACTGCGTAGCTTTGAACGGCAGTATTCAAGCCGCCGGAACCGATGGCGGACGGATGGTTTATGATGCGACTACCGGTTCAAATATACTGCGGAACAACTACTCCCGCGACGACATGACGGTAATCATCAGCTCGGGAACCTATACCCCCGTCTCCGACCCCGACGGCCCGGACGGCGCTGACGTAAGCACCGCCGTGTACAACACGCAGGCTTTCTGGGAAGGGCTGGGTTACGACTTCTCCGCCACCGGCCCCTGGGTATGGGACGCCACCCTCCAGCTGCCGGTGATCAGGTGAGGTTGAGTTAAGAGTTCCGTCCATTTGTTCTGAATCAAGTTCAGGATATCATCCAAATGAATTCTTCCCCGATCACCCGAATTACAATTTTTTTTTGCTGTTTCTATTTTAATATCGTAACTTTGTGGAATAAAAATGAACTATATTATAAATACAATGAAAAAATTATTGATTACTAATGTTTTGACGCTCATTACCCTATCTATGGGATGGGCGCAGGGAGGCCTAGTTTATGAGACGCGTACCGTGAAAAGTGAGATTCTGAAAGCGGATCGAAAGTATTCCATCTATTTGCCGCCGGGGTATAATGAGAGCGACCAGTCGTATCCGGTACTGTATTTACTGCACGGGTCGGGCGACGACCATACGGGCTGGGTGCAGTTCGGACAGGTGCAGCATATTGCCGATAACACGATTGCCGAAGGTAGATGTGCGCGGATGATTATTGTGATGCCGGATGCGAATACCGGACGAAGGGGTTACTTCAATGATATCAGGGGCGATTTCGATTATGAAAACTTTTTCTTTGACGAACTCATCCCGCACATTGAAAAGACTTACAGAGTAAGAAGCGAGCGGCGCTACCGCGCTGTTGCAGGTTTGTCGATGGGAGGAGGCGGAACGATTTTTTATGCACTGCATCGACCGGATTTGTTTGCCGCCGCCGCGCCGCTGAGCGCCTCAACGGGCAACTGGGATTATGAGCAGTTTAAAAGTCGCCAGGCCGGTACCAGATCGTCAACGCCGACGGCGAATGTAACGGAGGCACAAATGGAAGCCTATTTTAAACGCCACAGCATTGAGGCGATTATTAAGGATGCGCCGAAAGAGGAACTGGACAGGATCAAGCAAATACGCTGGTATATCAGTTGCGGCGACGACGATTTTCTGTATGAAGGTAACAGTATGATGCACATTACTTTCAGAAAGAACGAGATACAGCATGAGTTTCGGATAAAGGACGGGGGGCATACCTGGTCTTACTGGCGGATGGAACTGCCGCTGGTAATGGAGTTTGTTTCCAAATCGTTTTCACAGTATTAGGAGGTTACGGGTTAAAGTCGGAACAAATGAAAAAAACATTTATTACCATAGTCAGATTAGCCGTAGGGTGGCATTTTCTGTATGAAGGACTGACAAAGCTGATTTCCGGAAACTGGACGGCGGAAGCCTACCTCAACAATACTTTCGGCGCTTTTTCCGGTTTTTACCACTGGCTTGCCTCTTCGCCGACCATGTTGCAGATCGTTGATTTCTGCAATATCTGGGGGTTGATCCTTATCGGGTTGGCGCTGTCGGTCGGCTTGGTTATACGCTGGTCGTCGCTATCGGGCGCTCTCCTGCTTGCCCTGTATTATTTTGCCTATCCTCCGTTCGGAAATTCCATACCGGTAGGCGATGCAAATAACTATATTGTGGACAAGAACTTTATTGAGGCTATTATACTAATGTATTTCGTTTTTAGCAGCGAAAAAGGTTATTGTTTGCAAAATCTGGTCACTGTCAAGGACATAAGGAAATTTCTCGCACCCAAAAACAGGTCGGAAGCGCCGCAAACCGAAGAGGTTAAAGGCCGGAGAGAGGTTTTAAAAAATCTTGTCGGTTTGCCCGTATTGGGCGCATTGGGCTGGGGCGCAGGCAGAACGTTTAAGTGGTACGGGCTGGATGGTTTGTCGGGCGCTACCATACAAATTAACAGATTGAATCTTAGCGAATTGACAGGCGAACTGCCGAAGGGAAAAATTAAAAATCATGAAATCAGCCGATTGATAATGGGCGGCAATCTGATCGGCGGCTGGGCGCATGCACGGGACTTGATCTATGCCGAGAGTTTGTTCAAAGCCTATAATACGGAGAAAAAGATTTTTGATACGCTGATGCTGTGCGAACAGGCGGGGATCAATGCGATGAATATCGGTTTTCCTACCATGCAACTCTTACAGAAATATAAGAAGTTGATGGGCAGCAAGTTGAAAGTAACCGTTCAGGTAGCGCTTGATAAAAACAACCCCGACGTGTATGATAATGTGACAAGGGCGATAGATTGCGGTATGGATATGATACAGTTGCAGGGAAACCAGTGCGACTGGCTGTCGCGCGACGGCGATTTTGATACGATTGCCACCTTTATGGACCGGATCAGAAGTCAGGGCTATCCGGCAGGATTGGGCGCGCATACGATTGATTCGTTTATTCTGTGCGAAGAGCATGGCATCACCCCCGATTTCTACATGAAAACCATGCACCACGACCGTTACTGGTCGGCGCATCCGCGTGAAAACAGGGTGGCATTTGAAGTGGACGGGAAAAAGCATCTCGACCATAACATGTTCCATGATAATTGTTTTTGTCCGTTTCCGGATCGAACGGTTGCGTTTGTAAAAAGTACAAAAGTACCGGTCATCGGCTTCAAAGTCCTGGCTGCCGGCGCCATCCATCCTAAAGACGGCTTCAAATGGGCGTTTGAGAATGGCGCCGACTTTATCTGTGTCGGCATGTTTGACTTTCAGGTTGTCAGCGATGTGAATATCTGTATTGATACACTTGCCGGATTGAAGGGGCGAACGAGGGCGTGGTACGCGTAATTAGTTAAGAGTTAATAGTTAAGAGTTAAAAATTAAGAAGCCCTACCGATGACATGTACCCTTCCCGTCATTGCGTCCTGAACTCGTTTCAGGACGCAATGACGAGAGAGCAAACATGTCATTAGTAATGGGGATAGCGTGCCACCAAACAGCCGGAAATGACGTTTTGAGTCGCTCGTCATTGCGAGGAGTCCTGAACTTGATTCAGGAAGCAATCCAGAAAGCACCATAATTAATTGATTATCACTGGATTGCTTCGCAGGCTCGCAATGACGGAAATGCGGGACGTCATCGGTAGAAACGAAACAATCCAGTGATATACAAAGCATTGAAAATGGCAAAACAGAAAATAAGGAAATAATTATGCCAAAAATATTTGATAATATTAACTTACATTTCTACAAGTCAGTCGCGAATTTTGAAAATGGCGGAATGTGCGTTAGATACGCCTGCCATTGATAAATTGGAGCAGCATCATGAATTAGTAAAAAAAGCGGTTGAACTTGCTGAAACCGAAGCAGCAAAAACTGGCGGACAATTGGGCAATCAGTCAAGCGCCAGGAAATGGCCGGTCGGATGGGCGCCTTCGTCGCGATGTCCCGTACTCCATAGATGTGCAATCACCGATTGGCTATAAAATGATAGACGGCGAGTTCCAATGCGTTTTGATCAAAGCTTCGAGTTCGCGCCTGAAAGCGGCCTGTTCCTGTGGCGGCACAGTGCGTTTTCGGGTGTCAATATACGAATTCATAGAGGGCATATCCTGCCAAATAAGGATGCCAAGTTTGTCGCACCAATGATACCAGCGTTGCGGCTCTACTTTGATATGTTTACGTATCATGTTGAAACCAAGGTTCTTGGTTGTTGCAATGTCAAAACATATCGCTTCGTCGCTGGGAGGAGTATAGATTCCGTCCGGCCAGAAACCCTGGTCGAGCGGCCCTATCTGAAATAAAAATTCGTTATTGAGCCTCATCCGCGTATAACCGTCAATCAACTGTGTGGATATTTTACGCATCCCAAAATAGGTGTTGACAACATCGACAACTTTGGCGCCGTCCAAGAGGGATACTTTCAGATCGTAGAGGAAAGTGCTGTCGGGCGACCATAGTTTAAGCGGTTGCGGAACGTGTAAATAAGTATTGAATATAGCTCAGGCAATAAACAATTACTTTTGTCGTTATTAGTGTATTATTGCATAACAATTATCATTATGAAAACGAAATATTTTATCTTCTTTATGCTCTTCCTGATATTACCGTTAACAGGCTGTAACAGCGATGAACCCGATCCGAATTTTCCTTCCAATGCTATTCAGGACGAGGATTTTAAGCAATATCTGCTGGAACAGTTTGATACCAACGGGGATGGTGTGATTGATTTCAATGAGGCGGAAGCGGTCAGGGCGATCGACTGTTCGGATGTACAACGTTCTTTTACATCACTACAGGGACTGGAAATTTTTCCGAATCTGGAGAAACTTACGCTCCGAAATATATCGGGCGTCGACTACCTGGACATCAGTAAAAATACCAGATTAAAGGAACTATATGTTAATGTTGCGTTAAAAGCATTGGATATTAGCAATAATATTGAACTGGAAAAAGTAGCCTGTTTTGGTCTGTACTTTGAAACCTTCGACATCAGTAAGAATATCAAACTGAAGGAGTTATCATTAGATAATTTAGCTGTTAAATCGCTGGGTACAGGCAGCAATGTAAATCTTGAAAAATTATTTTTCAGGGGATTTTCCAGTATTGAAAGTCTTGATTTGAGTAAAAATATTCAATTAAAGGAGTTATGTATTAGCGGTTCCAAAATTGAAGAGATTGATTTAAGCAATAATATCGAATTGAAAGAATTTTATGGTAATTCATACGATGAAAAATCGTTAAAAAAATTGGACATATTCAATAATACCAACTTAGAAATATTGGATTGTAAGATTACCGAATCGTCCACTATAAATTTAAGTCAGAATAAAGCATTAAGGAGATTTATAATCAATGGCGTAAACATTTCATTCATTGATATTTCGCAAAACGGTAACCTGGAGTATTTCGATTTTTCGCAAACGAACATAACAAATGAAATCGATATCCGGCATACTAAAATAGATACTTTGATTTGCAACTCATTGATAAAAGGTCTCAAGGCAAACGGTCTCAAAACACTGAAAAAAGTTGCCTGTTCAAGTGAAGCGATTTATATCGATTTAAGCGAATCAACCGTAGAGGAAGTCAGTTATTATAGAAGAGAGAGATTTGATTCCGTAGATCCGGCCTCGCTTTTATTGAATGATTGCCATAGCCTTAAGCAATTCATATTTGAGCAGGGAAGTTATTCCGGATACGATACGCACAGCGGGGCGCTTTCAATAGAAGCTGCGAATTGCAAGTCGCTGGAGGTCTTCCAGTCCAATTTTCTGGCATCGTTGAAAATAGACAATTGTCCGGCATTAAAAGACCTGAAATGCGTGGGTACATTTGAAGAAATTGATTTGTCAGGCAATTCAAATGTGGAGAAAATAGCGTGTCAATCCGCATTATTAAAGACGATTGATTTGACCGCATGTAAGAATCTAAAAGAAATTATCTGTGTTGGAAGTTACACAGGCATTGATTTATCGGAGAATAAAAATCTTGAAAAAATAACGCTCAATTCCTCTGCGTTAGAAAACATGCAGATTACCGGGTTTCCAAAGCTGAATTATTTAGAGGCAAATCTTAGCTATAAGGGACTGGAAATAAACATAAAAAACAATGCCGTTTTGGAGACAGTCACTTTAGCCAATAGCGATAATGATGCCGTTTCATACACTGTAAACTTATCGAATCTTCCTGAATTAAAGACTGTTAGCGTACATGGTAACGGAATGGAAGCATTAATCCTTACAGACTGTCAGCAATTGCGTAAAATAAGTAATAAAAAAAGGGCAGATGAATGGTATCCAAAATCAATGTTAAAATTCCTGGAAATAGACGATTGTCCATTAATTGCGGCTATTGAATTAGAATCCTGTGTATTAGCTGAAGTTGATGTGAGCCAATGCCCGGTTATTGATACGCTGAGTTTAACTAACAATCAGCTTACTTCATTGAAGATAAGTGAAAAAGTATCTTATTTAGACTGTTCGGACAACAAACTGACGTCGCCGGATGTAAGTAAAAATACAGGATTACAATATTTTAACTGTTCCAAAAATCCCATATCCTCCATCTCATTGGAAAACAGTACGGTTTTGAAAGAACTGGTTTGCAGCCATACCATGTTGACGACTTTGGACCTTCATAAAAACCGGACGCTTGATAAACTGGTTTGTAATGAAAATGCCTTGTTGACAGACCTGATTCTGTATGCCAAATATTCGTTTTCTGTGTTTCAGGTTGATTCACATACACAAATTACTTATCAGGAATAATCGTTCTGAATTGAAAGTTGAAAATTTTTTTCTTCATTCTTAATTTTTAATTCTTAATTATTTTATATCTTTGTAGCCTCAAGTGCGAGTATTACATTATTAAATTATATTTTTTATGGATAAAAAGAGAGTTTATTTCTTTGGCGGAAAGACGGCTGAAGGTAAGGCAGACATGAAGAATTTGCTGGGCGGCAAAGGCGCCAATCTTGCAGAGATGTGTTTATTAGGGTTACCTGTTCCGGCAGGGTTAACGATTACGACCGAGTGTTGTACGGAGTATTACGAAAACGACTGTCAGTTACCGGCTTCGCTGATGCCGGACGTGTGGGCGGCAATGGAAAAAGTTGAGGAAGTGATGGGGCTGAAATATGACGACGCCGACAATCCGTTATTGATTTCCTGCCGTTCAGGCGCGCGTAGTTCGATGCCGGGAATGATGGATACGGTTTTGAATATCGGTTTGAGTTCAAAGACTATTCCAGGTTTGATTAGGAAGACCAACAATCCCCGTTTTGTTTATGATTCGTATCGTCGTCTGATCATGATGTACGCCGATGTGGTCATGGAAAAAGCCGAAGGTTTGGCGCCGGCAGAAGGTAAAGGAATCCGTAAACTGTTAGACGAAATGCTCGACGATTTCAAACATGCAAAAGGTTACAAATCGGATACCGAGATTACAGCCGACGAGCTGCTGGAACTGGCGAATACATTCAAAGCGAAAATAAAGGAAGCGCTTGGAACAGATTTTCCGGACGATTCCAAAGCACAGTTAGAAGGCGGTATCAAGGCGGTTTTCAAGAGCTGGAACGGCAAAAAGGCTATTTCTTACCGACGTATTGAGGGCATACCCGACGACTGGGGAACAGCCGTCAATGTACAGGCCATGGTGTTCGGTAATATGGGCGACAGTTCTGCCACCGGCGTTGCTTTTACCCGTAATCCGGCTACCGGCGAAAATCAATTCTACGGTGAATGGCTGATCAATGCACAGGGCGAAGACGTGGTAGCGGGTATCCGCACGCCAAGTCCGCTGAACGATGCGACAAAGAACGACCAGAACAGGCACTTGCCCTCCATGCAGGAACTGACACCTGCAACCTATCAGGAATTAGATAACATCCGTCTGATACTGGAAAAGAACTATCACGATATGCTTGATATAGAGTTTACTATACAGGAAGAAAAATTGTTTATGCTGCAGTGCCGCGTTGGTAAACGCACAGGCGTTGCTGCTTTGAATATGGCGTTGGACATGCTGCATGAAGGACTGATCACCGATAAGGAAGCAGTCATGCGGATTTCGCCCGACCAGTTGGACGAGCTACTGCATCCGATTCTGGATGTTACAGACGAAAAGAAATATACCGCTATTGCCAAAGGTTTGCCGGCCGGCCCCGGAGGCGCTGTGGGAGTGATAGCCCTCACCAGCGAGAAGGCCATCGAATATGGCAAGTTACATACGCCATGTATATTGGTTCGTGAAGAAACGAATCCCGAAGATGTGGAAGGAATGCGCGCGGCAGAAGGTATTTTGACGGCTCGCGGCGGTATGACTTCACATGCTGCATTAGTAGCCCGCGGATGGGGTAAATGCTGTATCGTAGGTTGCGAAGCCGTACATATCAACTTGGACGCTAACGAAATAACCATCAACGGTAAATCCTATAAGGAAGGCGATACCTTGAGCCTCAATGGTACAAAAGGCTGGGTATACGACGTCGCTCTTAAAATGGTAGATGCGACCGAAAATCCACGTTTCCAGGAATTTATGACGATTGTAGACAAGTATCGCACGATGGGCGTCCGCACCAATGCCGATACGCCCGAAGATGCACAGAACGCCGTTCATTTCGGCGCTGAAGGAATCGGACTGTTCCGTATCGAACACATGTTCTACGGAAAAAACAGCGAAGCGCCTTTGGCAAAACTGCGCAATATGATTTTAGCCAATACGACCGAAGAACGGATTGTAGCGCTGAAAGAGTTGGAACCGTTTGTGCGCGAGGCCGCCAAGGGAACATTGGAAGTGTTAGACGGCAAACCGCTCACCTTCCGGCTGATGGACCCGCCTTTGCACGAATTTGTTCCGCAAACCGAAGAAAAACAACGCGAACTGGCCAAAGAAAAAGGAATGGCTTTCGAGGAAATCAAGCGACGGATCGATGCACTGCATGAGGTCAATCCGATGATGGGACTCCGTGGCGTCCGTCTGGGCATTGTATATCCTGAAATTACGGAAATGCAGTTCCGCGCACTGTTTGAGGCAACCGCCGAACTGATGACCGAAGGCAGGAATCCGCAATTGGAAATCATGGTTCCGCTGACAATCAATGTGAAAGAATTAGTGCACCAAAAAGCAATCGCCGATACCGTGCAGGCAGAAGTGGAAGCAAAATTCGGGGTGAAAATTGACTACCTGTATGGTACGATGATTGAAATCCCGCGTGCTACATTAGTTGCCGACAAGATTGCAGAAGTGGCTCAATTCTTCTCATTCGGCACAAACGACCTGACACAGATGACTTTCGGATTCTCGCGTGACGATGTGAACGTCATTGTCAGTTCGTATATGGATGCGAAAATTATCCCCGCCGACCCGTTCAATACGCTGGATCAGGAAGGTGTAGGCGAATTGGCGCAGATAGGAGTAGAGCGCGGTCGTAAGACCAATCCGAAACTGAAAGTCGGCGTTTGCGGCGAACATGGCGGCGACCCTGCTTCGGTAGGCTTCTTCTACAAGGCAGGCTTTACGTATGTTTCCTGTTCACCGTTCCGCGTACCCGTAGCCCGTTTAGCCGCTGCGCAAGCCGCGATTAAAGGATAAATTGTTTCATAGTTTTAAAATTTTGATGGAGGTTGCCGGATATTACTTTCGGCAGCCTTTTTTTTGGGGGTTAGCATTTCAATGCGTTACATATCCAACGATGAACAGAATTTGCAACGCCTAAAGGATGAGCTGAGCTGAGAAGGTATTACTTTACTGCCATTTGAACATTTTGATTCCGGCATAAAAACAGATAATCCCAAAAGCGGTTAAGGCAATGGTAGGCGTAATGGTTTCCGGGAATCCTGCTCCTTCGTTAAAAATGCTGCGTATGCCGTCGGCCAATGCGGTGAGCGGCAGCAGTTTGATAGCGCTGATGCTCCATTCCGGGAAATTATGATAACTAAAAAAAATACCTGACAAAAGCATCATCGGCATTTGTACGGCATTAATCAAACCTGTGCCCGCTTCGGTTTTAGAGGTTCGACAGGAGAGTAGAACGGAAATTCCTGAAAATGCAATGTTACCGGCTATAAATAAAACAGTCAGTGCGGCAATATTTCCCTGAATACGTATGTCGAAAAGAAGAAATACGGAAAAGAAAACGATAAGTGATTCCAATACGTTCATGATCATGCGGACAAAAACAATAGAAATGAGAAAGTTGTATTTCTTCATGGGTGTGGCAATCATACGGCGCAACAGTTTTTGCGAGCGACATTCTATAATCGTGTAACTTACGCCCCATAGTAGCGAACTCATCAACCCAAAAGCAATCAAACCGGGAATGAAAAAGTCGATGTAACGCACGCCTTTCAATATCAATGGCGATAATTCCAGTTGTGTTGCCTTTACGGTTGATGGCGATTTTAGCAATTCGGAAAGTTTCAGATAGGCCAGTTCAGCCTGTGCGTTACGCGGGTCAAAATGGTAACGGATGTGTGACAATGAATCTGTAATGATTAAATCGACTTCGCCCCGTTTCAGAGAAATGATAGCGTTTGGCCAGTAACTGCGCGAAAAGTTGAAATGCGTGTCGCCAAGCGCTTCATCGCGAACCGTCCAGGTGATAATCTGCTTGCCATTTATCAGGTTCTTTTGTCCGTATACTGTAAGCAGTGAATCGATTGTGGTCTGATTGCTCTCTGCCAGTATGATATTGAATTTTGTTTCGTTCTTCTGCATAAAAGCCAAACCCAATCCGATGGAGATAAGTACCGGAAAAATGATTCCCCAGAACAGCACTTCGGGTTCGCGAACCGTTTCTAAAAAACGACAGACTATTAGCCGGTATAATTGATTATTAAAAAACAACTTCAAGGTATATAATTATTTGAGTTTCGGAAATCAGTATTATTTCGTGATAATTCGTGTAATTCGTGGACTAATTTCGTTTAACGTTTTACCTGTAAGACTGATAAACAGCTCGTCGAGGTTGCGTGAATTTTCGTCTAGCAAATCTTCCAGCTTGCCCTCTCTGAGTATTTTCCCTTCGTCGATGATGATAATATGTTCGCAAAGCGATTGAGCCTCCTCCATGTAATGCGTAGTCAGGATTAAAGTGGTATTACCCTGCGTTTTCAGCGTAGAAAAAATATTCCACAAGTCAAGGCGCGAATGAGGATCGAGTCCGGTAGTCGGTTCGTCGAGAAAGAGGATTTTCGGCTTGTTAAGCAAGGCGACAGCCAGGGCAAGCCGTTGTTTTTGTCCGCCCGAAAGAGCGCCGACTGCCGCCCGCCGTTTCGATTCCAGTCCCGCGAGATGAATGACTTCATCTGAACGGACGGCGTCCAGTTTGAAAAATGAAGCAAACAGGCGGACTGTTTCGTCCACTTTCAGCTTTTCAGCAAAACGTGTTTCCTGTAACGACAGTCCGATCATCCGGCGCAACTCTTTTTCATTGTTTTTCCAATTCTTTCCGTCAATCCGGATTTCGCCGCTGTCCGGTTTCCGCAAGCCCTCCATCATTTCTACCATCGTTGTTTTCCCGGCGCCGTTTGGACCCAATAAAGCAACAAATTCACCCGATTGTATAGCAAATGAAATGCCACGCACCGCCTGAACGTTTTTGAAAGACTTATACACATTCCTTACTTCAATCATCTTAAAAAATTATGAATTACGAATTACGAATTACGGTTTTTTTCAAATGTAAACCGGTGCAAATCTAATAAAAATATCTTGAAAATCTGCTTAAATCGTGATAATCTTCGTCATCTGCGTGTATTATATACCCCGTTTCCCGTCATTGCGAGCCTGCGAAGCAATCCGGAAAAAAATAACGCTGGATTGCTTCGTTCCTCGCAATGACGGGTACCTGTTCAAATGAAATTCTGTTTTCATAGAAAATAATCGTTATCTTTGCAGCCTCAAGTGCAAATAAAAATTGGTATTCACAAAATTATAAAATTTACAGTATGAAAAAATTACTTATTGCAATCAGTATCGTGGCATTATGCGCCGCATGTGGAGGTTCGTCTTCTGTAGACAAATCGATTAGTCAAGTGGAGAAAGCGCTCGCAAAAGTAGAGAAAAACAAAGGTAAAATGACCGAAGCCGACTGGCGTACCCTTGAAAAAGAAGTGGAAGAGCCCTTGAAAGTTATCGCCCAAGCGTTAGAGAGCGACAAGGTCGGTGTTGTGGGAAAAATGAAGATTCTTGCCGTTACGGCTAAGTGGGCTACTGTTTTAGCGGAAGCCGGCCTCAGCGAACTGGAAAGAAGAACAGGTGTCGAACGCGAGAATTTTGGCAAAGAACTTGAAAAAGCCGCCAAAGAAATCGAAAAAAACGCAGGCGGCGACCTTGAAAAATTGGGCGCCGAACTCGAAAAAGCCGCTAAAGAACTCGAAAAGATCGCAGGAGAACAGAAATAATTTTTAGACAGTCAGGTTTACCATTGGATCGTCATCGTAACTTTTTTGTTTGCTATTGTCCATGCAGGCGAGGATGACAGCAGGTTTCCCACCTCTTTTTTTGCGTTCTCGCAAGTGTATTTACCATATTTAATGTTAGTAGGTTTTCCTGCATCATTAATAAAAAACGATACTTTGACGGTAACTTTTTTCCCGTCGCAAGTATTTTTGTCCGCCTTTTCGCGGCAATATGCTTGAAATTCTTTTTTCTCAAACGGTTTTTGGCCATCCTTTTTTTCGACGATATGCGCTGCCCGGCTTCGGTCGGCCTGGCGTGCGGCATTTCTTGGCGCAGCATCTATTAATTGTTTTTCTTCTGCCAATTTAAATATAAAATCATCATCCTTTTCTTCTGACGCCTCGCTCAGCGCCTCGGTTGCCTGCTCGGAAGCCATCAGTTTTTCTTCGCTTATCTCTGTCGGAGCGGCTTCAGGTTTTGCTGGCGTGGAAGGCGTTACTTTTGCCTGCGCTTTGGCTTGTGAGCCGTCTGGCGTTTCTGTTTGTATGGCAATTTCCGGGGGCGTTATGATAGCCGCCGCTTCATCTTCAACCGGCATGTCCTGTATTGATTCTGCCGCATCATATAATTGCGATGTCTGTGCTGCATCCGGGATTTCCATGTTCAAATCATTGAGTTGGTGTGTTACAACGGCAACCTTGTTGTTGTCATTTCTTTCAAACAAAAAGAAAGCGCCAAGCCCGATTAACAGCAGGACGGAAGCGGCAGCTGACCAGTACAAGTACAACCTTCTGTTGTTCCCGGGAGCGACAGCCTGTTTGACGGTGATTTTAGGGTCATGCAGGGCGTCAGGATTGGCAAAGCGTTTTTCAAGCCGTTCAATAATTTCCGCATGGTCGCCTTGCACGGCATCAAAGCCTTCCAGCGCGTCCTGCAGGAACGGATCGCGCATGGCCTCGCGTTCCAGCCGGTTGGCTTCCCTGCCGTGCCTGTTGCCCTGTATGTAATCTTTTAGCTGCATAATCAACTTTTTACTATTTTCAATATACAAATCTTGAGGTTTCGTTTCCCGTTTTGAATATAACTTTTTACCTTGCCCAATGCAAATCCGGTCGTTTCAACAATATCGGCATACGACAGTTCGTCAAAATAGAAATGAACGACACATTGCCGCTGTTCTTCCGGAAGCGTTTCAAGACAATAGTTGAGCGCTTCTTCCTTTTCCTTATCTTCGTCTACATCTATTAGATGCTCAAACTCGTCGGAATCCATAACCGTGATGTCAATTTCTTCATAATACCTGTTCTTATCTTTTCGAAGGATTTGCAGACAGTGATTTTTTGCCACGCTGTAAATCCAAGTCTTAAAATTTTCAATCTGATAATTACGTGTTTTCTGATATATTTCTTCATAAATATTGTTTACGGCGTCTTCCGCATCTTCCGTTTGTTGCAGATATTTCAGGCACAAACCATAGACCAAAGGTATGTAACGGGAATACAATACCCCGAAATATTCCTGATCAGAAGTTTTATTAAATTGTATTATCAACTCATTATCACTCCATTGTGCAAATGCCTGTTTCATACTATTGCAATTTCTACCGACAAAAATAAAAAACTTTTATGGAATTTCATCTATCGCTGCATCTATTGAGAAAAGAATTTTATTAACAACTTAATTTTTTGACTTATGAAAACTTTTATTTTGAAAGCAATCTTTGGATTTGCAGCTTTATTTATCTTGGGAATGACATGTGTTACACAAAAGAATTATGAACAAACGGATGTTAATAACGTGGCAGACAACTCTTTTATGGACGCGGTAGAAAAACCGGTTGAGGATGAATCGTTTATTTTTATTTCTGCCGATGAATCACCCGTGTCGTATGCGCGGTCGGCTTCCAGGGCGCTATCGGCTCCTTCTTATTCTTTCGATTCCGAAAAAAATGAAGAGTACACCACATTTGCCGAAAACCGGTTCAAGGAGGCCAAGACCGATCCGCTCTCCACCTTCTCGCTCGATGTGGATGTGGCCTCCTACAGTAATGTACGCCGGATGATTAATCAGGGGAAAAAGCCTGAAAAGGATGCGGTACGCGTCGAACAGCTCATTAATTATTTCACATACGACTATCCGAAACCGACGGGCGCGCATCCGGTTCATATCCTGACCGAGGCTCAACCCTGCCCCTGGAACAGGGAAAACCTGCTGGTTCGGATCGGCGTAAAGGCAATGGAAATACCCTCGAAGGATATTCCAGCCTCTAATTTCGTGTTTCTGATTGATGTTTCGGGGTCGATGTTCAGCCCGAACCGCCTGCCGTTAGTCAAATCGTCGCTTAAATTACTGACCAACAATTTGCGGGATAACGACCGTGTGTCGATTGTCGTGTACGCAGGCGCTGCAGGCGAGGCGCTGCCTTCGACGTCGGGCGCCGACAAACAAAAGATTTTTGAAGCGCTCGACGCTTTGGAAGCGGGTGGCTCTACTGCCGGAGGCGCGGGCATAGAACTGGCCTACAAGGTCGCGCAAAAGAATTTCATCGAAGGTGGTAACAACCGGATCATACTCTGTACAGACGGAGATTTTAATGTGGGCGTTTCAAGTGTGGAAGAACTGGAGCAGTTGATCAGCGAGAAGCGTGGTAGCGGAGTGTATCTTTCTGTGCTTGGCGTGGGTACGGATAATCTTAAAGATAGTAAGATGGAAACACTGGCGAAGTATGGCAATGGCAATTATAACTATCTGGATTCCGTTGCTACAGCTAAGAAAGTGCTGGTAGACGAACTCGCTGCTAATATTTTTGTGATAGCTGATGATGTGAAAGCACAAGTAGAGTTTAATCCTGCCTTGGTTTCCGATTACCGCTTGATCGGCTATGAAAACAGACAGCTGGCCAATAGGGATTTTGCCGATGATACTAAAGACGCGGGAGAGATAGGGATTGGTACAGATGTGGTGCTGATGTTTGAGCTTACTCTGAAAAATGGCAATAGCAGTACTTTAAAATATGGCGGCAGCGCGCCGCTAGAGGATGCGGGAGAATATGGGGATGAGTTCTTCGAAGTAAGAATACGCTATAAAAATCCTGGAGAAAACAATAGCAGATTGATCAGCATGCCTGTTAAAACAGATAGATTACTGGCCAGAAATAGTGGCGACTATAATTTCGCTGCCAGCGTGGCTGCCTTTGGTCATCTGCTGCGCAATTCGCAGTATAAAGGAGATGTAGAACTTACAAAGGTTATCGAGGTAGCCGAGGGAAATATTGGTTCGGACGAAGGCAAGTTGAGAAAAGAGTTTGTACAGATACTGAAGAAATATCAACAAATTAGTGGAAGAAATTAATTGAAATATAATAAGGGGCTGCCGCAAACGGTAATAAACCATTTGCGGCAGCCCCTTGTTATTATACGCTTATTCTACTATTCCACCATGGCTGATTTGCACTTGACCAGCTACTACTAAAGTATCTTTCATCCCGAATAGTTCTTTATAAAAGTGTAATGGCACATAAGTACGCCCTTCCAGTAATACTGATTCGTACTCGCCGATATTTAGCAAAGGATTGCCATTTAGCAGCACTGCTGGTCTTTCCCAACCTATTTTATGACCCAGGGCTTCGGCTACGGCGCGCAATGGTACCATAACTGTGCCATCCTCCCGTACAAATATAGGGGGCGCATCTTTGAGCAGCTTATTTTCCACCATCAAAGGCATGCCATCTTGGGCGGGCAACTGCTCAGCACTAGATAATGCGGGCAAAGGTACGGCCTCCGCGAGAGCTAATACAATAATGCGGTCTGGTGTTGTTATAGCGGGAATACTGCGCGTGGAAGCCCCGTAATAAACCGCCAGCCTTAGCCCGCCCAGTTTCAGGTCTGCCGGGGCTGTTTCTCCTCCGAATAAGACA
>Ga0082212_10004899_pt1 | contig 18481 bp, 18 predicted proteins | sample TergutNt197P3_FD_71548 | JGI IMG/M metagenome (GOLD analysis project Ga0082212, IMG submission 71548) | Neocapritermes taracua P3 segment gut microbial communities from Petit-Saut dam, French Guiana - Nt197 P3 | ecosystem: Host-associated > Arthropoda: Insects > Digestive system > Gut ...
TTCAACATTGGTAAAATGTACAATAAAACCAAAAATACGTCCAAAAGTCAGAAAAAATCACCTTCTGAACAAAATAATACGCTGGTTGTTGTTTTTATCCTGCTGTTTATCCCTAATAAAGCTAATAATCGCAAATTTTATGACCTATCAAGACGACTGGCTGCGTAAAATAAAAAAGAGGCTGTCTTACTTTTGAGACAGCCTCTTTTATCACTCATCTATTTTCATACTGCGACAGATAGTATTTTTGATATTCTCCGCTGGTGATATTATTCAACCATTCTTCATTTTCGAGATACCAATCAACTGTTTTTTCCAATCCTTCGGCAAATTGGAGCGAAGGTTTCCAACCGAGTTCTTTTTCTAATTTAGTAGCGTCAATGGCATAACGAAGGTCGTGTCCTGCGCGGTCGGTAACAAACGTGATTAACTTTGCAGAATCGCCTGCTGTGCGATTGAGTTTCTTGTCCATTATTTCGCAAAGCTTTTTGATAAGGTTGATGTTTGTCCATTCGTTGATACCGCCGATATTATACGTTTCGCCGTTTTTTCCGGTATGAAAAATAACATCAATAGCACGCGCGTGGTCGTTTACCCACAGCCAGTCGCGCACGTTTTCTCCTTTTCCGTAAATCGGAATAGGACGATTGTTTTTTATATTATTGATAGCCAGCGGAATTAATTTTTCGGGAAATTGATTCGCTCCATAATTATTGGAACAATTAGAAATCACTACCGGCAATTTATATGTATGATGATAAGCTCTTACCAAGTGGTCAGAACTGGCTTTTGATGCAGAATAAGGACTGCGAGGGTCGTACGACGTAGTTTCGGTAAAAAGTCCGATTTCGCCCAATGAGCCATATACTTCGTCGGTAGAAATATGATAGAACAGTTTACCGTTCATATCGCCTTTCCAACTTTCTTTGGCAGCATTCAGTAAATTTACGGTACCCACAATATTAGTTTTGATAAACGACAATGGGTCGGAAATAGACCTGTCAACATGTGATTCGGCAGCAAGATGTATAACACCATCAAACTTGTTGTTTTGAAACAATTTATTGATAAAATCGGCATCTGTAATATCGCCTTTCACAAAATTATAATTGGTGTGTTGAGCAACATCTTTTAAATTTTCCAAGTTGCCGGCGTATGTCAGTGCATCGAGATTTGTAATGTTATAATTAGGATATTTATTTACAAATAAACGAACTACGTGTGAACCGATAAATCCGCCGCCACCGGTAATTAAAATATTTTTCATCTGTTTATTTTTTACGTTTGGTGCAAAATTAATCATTTTTTCAACAATTGATGAAAACCTGTTGAAAACTTTTTGCCGGATAAAAAACAAGACAATATATAATATGTACTTTTGTTGTGTGGAAAAATTATCGCAACATATTGAAAAACTTCTATTGAAACACGATTGTGTAATCATTCCCGATTTAGGCGGATTTATAGTAAATTATGAATCGGCACGCTTTGTGCCTGCCAAGAATTTATTTGTTCCGGCAAGTAGAAAAATCGGCTTCAACATTCATCTTACATATAATGATGGTTTATTGGCGCAATCTTTTATGCAGGTGGAAAAATGTTCGTATGAATCGGCAATGAAACTGATAAAGCACGAAGTTGAAGAAGCGATGAAGATGCTCAAAACCGATGAAAAGATTAACATTGGTACGATTGGTTCATTATCAATAAATGAAAACAATCAACTTGTTTTTGAACGGAATGAAGCGATTGCGCTTGCACCTCAATATTTCGGTTTAGAAGAAATACAATATTTCCCCATAAATAATGTAAAAACAAAGACTTTCTCTGCATTTATTTGGAATTCGGCTGCTGTTGTTATTTTGTTTCTGTTGTTTTTGCCTGTAAATATATTCGATAATCGAACAGTAGGGCAAGCATCTGTGATTTCTTTCAATTGGAACGAACCGTCTGTTCAATCCGTTGTTCAAGAGGAAGTTACGGAAGAAAAAATCGTTGATGTTATGTTGATAGAAAATCCGGATACGGAATTTACAACCGAATCCGAAATATTTTTCATTGAATCCGGTGTTATTTACCATATTATTATCGCGAGTTTGCCGAGCGAACGATTGGCGTATCAATATTTACGGGAAATAAAAAAATATAATTTTAATAATACTACCATTGTGAATACCGAAAACAGGTATCGTATTTCTGTAAAAGATTTTTTTGATAAACAGGAAGCAGAATCTTATCTAAACAGCTTCAAAACTGAATATCCGTCTTTTGCTTCTGCTTGGATTTGTGCAAAATCTGCTAATTGAGATATTTTTTTTTAATTATTAATTCTTTAATTATTAATTATTAATTATCTTTGCACCCTCAAATTAAAAATTATTTAATCATTTAAAAACAAAACAAAATGCCGGTAAAACTTAGATTACAAAGACACGGGCGTAAGGGGTACGCGTACTACCACATTGTTGCAGCAGATAGCAGAGCACCACGTGATGGTAAATTTATTGAAAGAGTAGGTTCATTCAACCCTAACACTGATCCTGCTACTGTAGATTTGAATTTTGACAGAGCTCTTTATTGGGTTCAAACAGGTGCACAGCCAACAGATACAGTAAGAAATATTCTTTCCGACGAAGGTGTTTACATGAAAAAACACTTATTGGGTGGTGTTGCAAAAAATGCGTTTACTGCCGAAGATGCAGAAACAAAATTCGAAGCTTGGTTGAAAAACAAACAAGCAGGAACAGATGCAAAAAAACAAAAATTAGCAACTCAAGCGCAAACAGATGCTAAAGCTCGTTTGGAAGCAGAGAAAAAAGCTGACAAAGCAAAAAAAGAAGAAATAGCCAAGAAAAAAGCTGAAGCATTAGAAGCACAAGTGGCGGCTGCGGCTGAAGAAGCGGCTACCGAGTCTGAAGTTCCGGCTACAGAAGAAGCTGAAGCTCCTGCTGCGGAATAAATATTGAAAAACCCCTAAATCCCCTAAAGGGGACTTGTCAGAGTATCTTGCAATTGTTGAGAATCCCGACAAGTCCCCTTTAGGGGATTTAGGGGTTTGAAGTAAATTAATTCATTTCTTATTTTATTTAAAGTTTTATTGTCTATATTTGCTTAGTTTTTCAAGATGAAAATGTCAAAAACACAAGATATGTTGGTGTCTGTTGCACGGGAACTTTTTGCTGAAAACGGGTTCCACAACACGACCATGAACGATATTGCCAATGCTTCGCAGAAAGGCAGAAGAACGCTGTATACTTATTTTAAAAACAAAGATGAGATTTATGCTGCCGTTATAGAAAAAGAACTTTCGAGAGCCATCGAAAAACTCAAAGCGGTTGTCGAAAGAGATGTGAATCCCGAACGGAAATTGATAGAATATATTTTTACTCGCTTGGACACGATAAAAGAATTGGTTGCAAGAAACGGTTCGTTACGTGGTAATTTTTTTCGCGATGTGTATGAAGTAGAAAAAGCGCGGCGCAAAATTGATGCAGAAGAAATGATTCTGATAAAAAGAATGCTTCAAGAAGGCATTGATAAAGATATGTTTTATGTTGAAAATATCGACATTACGGTTATGATGATTCAATTCTCGCTTCGAGGAGTCGAAATTCCATATACTCGAGATAATATCCGTGAAAAACTTCGTAGCAATCGAGAAAATATTATAAAATTCTTATTGCGGGCGTTAAAAAAGCCAAATTAAAGAAGAATCTGTTGTTCAGGAAAGTAGTTTATCATTGCCTTTGGATTTCAAACGAGTTGCTAAGTTTTTCTCCATCGGGGAATTTTACCACATAAAAGTAAATTCCCGAATCTGCAGATGTTCCGTTGTACATTAAATCCCAACCACCGCTTCCTTCATATACCGCAACAGCGAAACGATTAAAAATAGTTATTTCGAGCTCTAACTCGGTAATAGAGCTTTTTTTTCCGGTCTTAAAAATAGCCGTTGGCCACGAAATATTTTGTTTGGTCATAGCAGGCGAGCCGTTTTTTTCGATAACTTTTATTACTTGATTGTTTTTTACTTGTACAAGAAACTCGCCCTGCGAATTGATAGTATTTTTGAGCCAATCGTGTAGCGCTTGTTTTTCTATTTTCAATAATTCAATTTCTTCTGTTTTTTCTATTTCTTCCGGTATTTTATAGATTACTGTTTCCTCTTCTTCGGAGGTTTCTTCTTCATGTAATTTTTTTAGTTTTTCTAATTCTGCTTCTATCCGTTTAATTTTTTTGGTTAAGTTTTCTTTTAATTTTTCTAAATCTTCTTCCGGTTTTTCTTCGGTCGTTATCTCTTCAACTATTTCTTCTTCGACTTTGATTATTTCAACTTTTCCAATTTCTTCTGTTGTTTCCTCTTTGATAGCTTCAACTACTTCAACCTCTATTTCTTCTGTTTCAACTATTTCTTCTTCCGCTGTTTCCTCTTCGATAACAACAATAATATCTTCTGCAATTTCTTCAAATTTGATAAGATTTACGTCTGTTATAACCAGTTCGGTTCTTAAGTTTTCGGGCGTTGAGTTGTAATCGAAAAACATATGCACACCATCGTATTGCCACACAAAAGCGTGGTTTATAATGGGTTGGTTTTTGTTTTTAATATTTACCGCGATTTCTAATGTTTTGCTCTTTCCTATTTCAACGTTTTCGGCAAACCACAGGACAGAGCCTGCATTGTGTGTGGCTTTTCCTTCGTTCAGAAACGAATCAAATGCTAATTCTTGCGGAAGATTGTTCATCACAAGAACACCGGCTGCCTCGCTTCCGCCTGCGTTGTATATTGTCAACGATAAAATGATAACGGTGTCTTCGTAAATTAGTTTACGATTAATGTTACTTGTGAGTTGAAGCTGACTTTCAGTCTGTTGTGCAATTGTAGCAAAACAGAAAAGAAAGCATAAAAATGTCAAAAGACTTTTTTTGTTTGTCATTTTTTGTTAAAAAAATCGGGAAATTGAGAATGCAAATATACTAAAAATCTTGTTAATCTTTCAATTCTGTAAATCTTGGCTCAGACTATTTGTCAATTCTTTGCGCGAATATTGCATATAGCTGTCATTAGTCAATTCAGAAATCCCCGAAATGCTCCAATTATTTTTCTGTTCATTCAAGAAATCAAGCATTTTGTCGGTTTCGTGGTAATCGAAAGATTTTCCGGCGTTGCATTTTTCTATTATTTGGCGGATTTCGTTATCGGGCGATGCGATGCACAAAATAGGTCTGCGCGAAGCCAAATATTCAAATAATTTTCCGGGCAGGAAAAACGAAGCTTTGTCGTTGTTTGGTGCGAGTAACACCAACACTGAACTATCTGCCATAAGCTGTATGGCTTCTTCATGTTTGACTTGCGGTAAAATTTCGGTATATGTTTGAAGGTTTCGTTTATTTATTTCTGCCGAAATAATACCGCTGTGCCCGACAAATCTCAACAAACAATTTTCTTTGTCGTTTAATTGCGAAAAAGCATCTAAAAAACCTTCAATATCTGTTGTGTTGTACAGAATTCCGATGTAAGTAATGGTAAATTTGCCGAGCAGATTTCTTTTTACAGTCACAAAATCGTCGGTATCGAAACCGTTGGTGATAACAGAAAATTTATCGGTTTTCAAGCGTGAAGATTTTGAAAGCAATGTGTTTTTTGTTGCTTCGCAAGTTACAATAATCTTATCTGCATTTTCCAATACATTGCATTCATACCGCTTGTTTATGTTGTGTGCGATGGCAGTCGGATATAATTTCTTATAATAATGTATGTCTGTCCACGGATCACGGAAATCGGCGATCCATCGGATAGCTGGAAATTTCTTTTTGAGTTTGAGCCCAATCAGTTGCGTGGAGTGGGGAGGACTTGTGGTAACAACGTATTTGATGTTTTCTTTTTCGATTATTTCGCAAGCTCTTTTGTAAGCGTATTTGTTCCAGCCTTTTCGCGGGTCGGGCAAAAAGAAGTTGCCACGTATAAATCGCGATATTTTTTGAAATAACGAAGGTGGTTTTTCGTCTGAAAATCCACCGAAAGGAATCTCTTTTTCTGGCGAAACTTTTTTGTAAACATTCAGAATTTCGCGCGTGTTTGTCCTTTCTACGCGCACGGATTGCGGAATGTCTTTTTCCAATGTGTTGTCAATCTGCGGATAAGACGCTTTGTTTGCATCAACTGTAAGCACTATCGGTTCCCATCCGAGTTGAGGAAGATATTTCACAAATTTCAACCACCGCTGCACTCCTGAACCACCGCTCGGAACCCAATAATAAGTGATGATTAAAATTTTGTTCATAATTCAAAATGAAGCTGTCTGAAAAAACTCAGTGTCATTGCGGGCTTGACCCGCAATCTCCTGATAAACAGGAATGTCATTTGAGGAGATTCCGTGTCAAGCACGGAATGACAGACTTTTGAGACGGCTTCTTTATGGGTTTAATATTTTGTTGTATAATTCTCTGTCGTTCAGCACTTCCATAGCTTTTATAAAACCTTCATCGCTTTTCAATGCTTGCTGCAATTCGCCCTGTCTGTAATAATAACGCTTGGCGATTTCGGCGCCAAGAAACCTTTTTATTGTTGGCTTTAATGCTTCAAGGTCTTTATCCGTGTCGGGCATTAATTTTTGCTCCAACGCGTCGAATTCTTCTTTGGCAATGTCGTCATATCCTTCTATTTTGGCGATTTCACGTAAACTTTTCAATGCTATATTACTTCGCAATTGGTATGCAAAGTCTTTTGATTTTAAGTATTCTTTAAAATTTTCAAAATCTTCATCTGTAAATTCAAACGCCTCGATAGATTCTATTTTCGGGTGTTTTTGATAATATTGTGTAGCATAGTCGAAAATGATGAAATCGGCAAGCAACCTGTACGAAATATCAAGTGTTTCGATTTCTTTTAACGTAATGTCAGGCATAATTCCGCCGCCGTCTTTCACGATTCTGCCGTGTGCTGTTTTGAATTCTTGCATCAAGCTGTCGGCAATTCTGCCGCTTTTGTTTTCATAATCAATGGCTTGAATACAACGTCCGCTCGGCGTGTAATACTTGGCTGTGGTAACTTTCAAGTAGCTGTTGTAACCAACAGGGCGAGTGGTTTGTATCAATCCTTTGCCAAAAGTTCTGTTGCCGATAATAACAGCTCTGTCGTAATCTTGAAGCGCGCCTGCCACAATTTCCGATGCCGATGCCGATTCTCCATCTACCAATACCACCATCGGAATATCGGCATCAAAAGGCTCGCGCGTTGTTTTGTATATTTTGTCCCATTGTGTGTTTTTGCCTTTGGTGGAGAAAACTTCTTTTCCTTTGGGAAGAAATAAGTTACTGATACTGACCGCTTCTTCGATGATGCCGCCGCTGTTTCCGCGCAAATCCAACACCAATCCTTTCAAATTGTGTTTTGATTTCATTTCAACCAATGCTTTTTTTACCTCGGCAGCTGATTTTTCCGTAAATCCCGATAGATAAATGTAACCGATATTGTTGTGTACGCCAAAATAATCAATCGCGCTCATTTGGATTTTCTGCCGTACAAGTTTTTTTAGTAGCATTTTCTCGCCCGTTCTTTCTACTACAACAGTAACAACGCTGCCGGGTTCTCCTTTCAACATCGCGCTTGCTTCGGTCGTTGATACATTCTTGATTCTTTTGCCGTCGATGGCTGTAATGTAATCTCCGGCTTTTAATCCGACCCTTTGGGCAGGCATATTTTCATATACGTCTGTAATCATAATGCGCCCATTGCGCTCGGTTATCAATGCTCCGATACCGCCGTATTCGCCTGTAACCAAATGCTTAAAATCGTCAATTTCGGACTCGGGAATATAAGTGGTATAAGGATCTAACTCCATCAACATCTCATTGATTGCCGAAGTTATAATTTCCTGTGGTTTTATGGAATCCACATAAAACAAATCCAATTCACGTAAAAGCGTATTGAAAATATCCAAGTTTTTAATGATTTCAAAATTCCGTGATTCTTTTTCGGCAGAAGAAGCATAAGAAAAACCCGTTAGCGAAAGGAATAACGCAACGGTTATTATTATTCGTTTTATGTACATAATTTATAGTTGTTTTATATTACAAAAGTAACGAAATATATGCAAAAAGCAAAGTGTTTGAGAAAGAAAGGACAGAAAGACATATATTTTTTTATTAAATCGGAAAAAAATGTAAATTTGCATATAATTAGAAAGAACTAACCAAATTAAATAAAAATTATTATGGCAGGATACACACTTAAATTGAGTATTTACACAGTTGCTCTCAAAGATGGACAAAAAAATGACGCAACTTTCAGATTGTTGCATAAAGCAATTGCTGATAGTAATGAAATGTCAAAAGCAGAAATGTTTCGTACTGTAAAAGATAAGTTTCTTGATTCTTTTAGCGAGCAATTTGTTCTGAATTATGATAGAACAAAGGGAATTGCTATTAAACAAATCAACACAATACCAACAATGAACACTATTGATGGTATGATGATGGGCGGTTTCACTGGGATAGAACAAGAGGTTTATAATACTTCAAGCTCGGAAGAAATACAGGATACGATAACAGAAGATAAAGTTACTGCATTGCCTTACTACTTTAAAATTTGGATGCCATACGATAGTAGTGTCGGGATTGTTATGATTCAAAGTTATACAGAAACAGGAGTAGTTTCTTTGGTTATGGAAAAAATCAAAAACTTTATCAGAAGTTACAATTTTTCTGTTTTGCCGAATAAATTTGTGAATGAAGAGTACAAAGAACATTTTAAAAGATTCAGCACTGTTGATAAACTTGTATTGACAAAAACTCATTTAAGTTCAGATGCAAGAGGAGCATTAAATCGGATGTTTGCCCGTTTTGAAGGATTAAAAGTTGAAATTAAACTTTCTGGGTTTAATGTAAGTATTGACGAATTTTGGCAACAAATCAATAATACTCAAAGACCATTAGGTGTTAATTTGTCTGAATTTGAAATGAATGAAAGAGAAAACTATGATGTTATCGCCACATACAAAGACGCTTCAGGGAAACAATCACAAGCTCGTCTTTCAAGAAATTTTGATTTTACACCAACAATTATTTTGGATTCTGCTTTGAAAGAACAAGGGAAAGAATATCCTAATTACGAGCGAATTCAAACTCACACTAATACAATTTTAACAAGAGTAAAACAGGAAATTGGTTATGGAGCGATTGAAGTGGAATAATATAAAATTAAGTGAGATACGAGAGCAAGCCAAAGAATCATTGAAATATAGAGATTTCAATGCAAATTCTAAAACAAAAATATACTTGCTTTACTTGTATTTTTTACCTGTTTTATTTTCATTACTTTTGCTATTACTCGGTTTATTTATTGAAAAAGAGATTGCAAGTTACTTTATCACAAGCATTAGTATTTTTGCAGGCTTGTTTTTTAGTTTGTTATTTATTGTAACAGACAAATACAATGTAAAGAAAGATAACCTCAAAGAAATTATAGAAAAAGAAGATGAAGAAACTCAGAATTATTTGAAACGGTACAAAAATTTTTCTACTTTTTTAATTCGGCAAATTTCATTTACAATTATTTTAGCAATCGTATTAATTCTTTCGTTGTCAATCGTGTATTTCTATCCTCAATTTCCACAAATAGATTGTTATTTTTGGAAATTTGTTAAATTAGTAGGTAAATATCTTTTGAATGGCATTATTTATTATTGGATTGCTCAATTTGCTGTTTTCTTGATTGTTATTTTGAGTAATATGTATGTTATGTTGCTTGATGACATAAACTTTGAAAGAAATAAGTAAATATGCAACATTGGTTGTTTTTTAACAAAAGCTTCGACATTCACATTTGCAAAACTAATTAAACAAGGCAAGTTCTACAAAATCTACTACAAAGAAGAAAACTAAAAATGGCAAAAAAAACAGAAAACAATCTACCGCAAACCCTCGACAACCAACTTGTTGAATGGCGAAAAAAGTTTACAAAGGAAATTCCCGAGCGTGTTGGTTTGGCTTTTTATACCAACGAAAAAGGCGAAACCGAAGTAGAAGTTTATTTTGCTGATGATAATATGTGGTTGAGTCAAGCAACAATGGCAGAGTTGTTTGATGTTGATTTTAGAACGATTAGCGAACATATTGCAAATGTTTATAAATCAGGCGAATTAGAACAAAATCCAACTCTCCGGAAAATCCGGAGAGTTCAAATAGAAGGTACAAGAAATGTAGAAAGAGAAGTAAATTTTTATAGCCTCGACCTTGTCATTTCGGTTGGTTATCGTGTAAATTCCTATAAGGCAACGCAATTTCGCAAATTTGCAACGCGCATTTTGCACGAATATATTCAAAAAGGCTTTGTAATCAACGACAACCGTTTTAAAAACGGCAGTAAATTTGACGAATCCTATTTTCGTGAAATGCTTGAGCGCATACGCGAAATTCGCCTTTCGGAACGTCGTATTTATCTAAAAATTACCGATATATTCGCGCTTTCGTCCGACTATGACAAAAATAGCGAGATTGTACGGCATTTTTTTGCGTTTATTCAAAATCAACTGCATTTTGCCATTGCCGGCGGAACAGCGGCTGAAATTATATACGACCGCGCCGATAAAACCAAAGAAAATATGGGTTTGACCAATTGGAAATATGCTCCTGATGGAAAAATATTAAGAACAGATGTTACGGTTGCAAAAAATTATTTGGCGGAAAACGAACTCAAACGGCTTGCGTTAGTTGTTTCTGCGTTTTTGGATATGGCGGAACTTCGTGCAGGGCAACAATTGCCAACCACTATGCAACAATGGATTGAGTTTATGAATGGTTATTTGAAATTGAATAATTTGCCTGTTCTCAAAGGTTTGGGAACGAAAAGCAAAGAACAGGCAGACGAAAAGGCATTGGCAGAATATGCCGAATTTCGTGTTCTTCAAGATAAAAATTACATTGGCGATTTTGAAAAAATGATGCAACAGATTGAAAGTACAAAGAAATAACACAACAAGGCAATTAATTTCTTACATTCTCTCCGTAGTTTCAATACCAAGCAACGCTAACGCATTACCAATAACCTTGGCAATGTTGTTAGACAATATCAGCCTAAACAATTGCAAATCTCGGTTTTCTTCCCTCAAAATAGAAAAATCGTGATAGAATTGATTGTACTCTTTCACTAATTCGTAGGTGTAATTGGCGATAACCGACGGACTATATTCTTCTCCTGCTTGTTTTACGATACTTGGAAATTCGTTCAGCAACTGCACCAAGCTAAGTTCTTTTTCCGACAATGCGATAGTTGTCGGAACATGGTTGGGAAGAATTGGATACAAATCTTGCGCTTTACGCATAACCGATTGAATGCGCGCGTATGTATATTGAATAAAAGGACCGGTATTTCCATTAAAATCAATCGATTCTTTGGGATTGAATGTTATGTTTTTGCGCGGGTCAACTTTCAATATAAAATATTTGAGTGCACTCAAGGCTATTTTTTGCGAAATACTTTTTATTTCCTCTTCGGTGCAGTTGTCTAATTTTCCCAGTTCGAGCGATGTTTCGAGCGATGTTTGCTCCATTTCGGCAATCAAATCGTCGGCATCGACAACTGTACCTTCGCGCGATTTCATTTTGCCTTCGGGTAATTCTACCATTCCGTAAGAAAAATGCACCAAATCTTTGCCCCATTCAAAACTGAGCTTGGATAACAAAATAGCTAACACTTGGAAATGATAATTTTGCTCATTTCCAACTACATAAATCATTTTATTGATAGGAAAATCGTCGTAGCGAAGTTTTGCCGTACCGATGTCTTGCGTCATATAAACGGAAGTTCCGTCGGCGCGCAACAGCAATTTTTCGTCAAGTCCATCGGCCGTTAAATCTGCCCAAACAGAACCGTCTTCACGTTTGTAAAAAATGCCTTTGGCGAGTCCTTCTTCCACTTTTTCTTTTCCATCGAGGTATGTTTCCGATTCGTAATAAATTTTGTCGAAATCAACGCCAAGTTTTTTGTATGTTTTGTCAAATCCTGCATAAACCCAGCTATTCATCATGCTCCAAATAGAACGTACTTCGGCATCTCCGTTTTCCCATTTGCGGAGCATTTCTTGCGCGCTTATCATCAGTGGAGCTTTTGTTTTTGCTTCTTCTTCCGTCATGCCGTTTGCCATAAGGTCTTTGATTTCAGCCTTATACTCTTTGTCGAATTTTACATAATAATCGCCTACCAAGTGGTCGCCCTTGATGCCCGACGATTCGGGCGTAACACCATTGCCCCAAATTTGCCATGCCAACATCGACTTGCAAATGTGGATTCCGCGGTCGTTTACAATATTTGTTTTAACTACTTTGTTACCGTTCGCTTCCATAATTTTGCTGATGCTGTAACCGAGCAAATTATTGCGAATATGTCCTAAATGTAGTGGTTTATTTGTGTTTGGCGAAGAATATTCAATCATAACCAACGGCGATGTTTCTGTCGGTGCAGTCAGTCCGAAAGATTCCGTATGGTTTATTTTGTTTAATGTTTCAATCCAATAAGCTGGCGAAACAGTTAAGTTCAAAAATCCTTTTATTACATTATAATCGGTTATTTCTTTCTGATTTTCTTTTAGGTATTCGCCTATTTCGGCGCCTGTTTGTTCGGGATTTTTCTTTGATGCTTTCAAAAATGGAAAAACCACGACCGTGAAATCGCCCGAAAATGTTTTTTTTGTTTTTTGTATTTGAATGTCTTTTTCGTCAATTTCGGCATTATATAAATTTTTCAATGCTGCTTTGACGTTTTCGGTAATACTTTTTTCTATATTATTCATTGGTTTTTATGTTGAGTCATCAAATTTTCAGACTACAAAGATAAGTGAATTTAGAGGTTGTTTGAAAAAATTTCACATTTCTTTTTTAGAGGCTGTCTAAAAAGTTCCAAACACAACTTTGTCATTGCGGGCTTGACCCGCAATCTTTTGATAAACAAGGATGTTATTTTAGAAGATTCCGTGTCAAGCACGGAATGACAAATGGGTTAATTTAAAATGTACTTGCATACTTTATGTCTATGTACAATAATAAAAAAGGAATACTTAACAGTATTCCTTTTTTATTATTGTACATAGACGTTTTTTATTTTACGCTATCAGACAATTCAGCTCCGGCTTTGAATTTAACCACTTTTTTAGCTGCAATTTTGATCGGTTTTTTAGTAGCAGGGTTTATGCCTGTACGTGCAGCTCTTTCAGCAACGCCAAAAGAACCAAATCCAACCAACGAAATTTTGTCGCCTGCTTTAAGCGCTTTAGATACACACGCAATAAAAGCATTAAGAGCTTTTGTTGTGTCAACTTTGCTAAGACCTGCTTCTGCAGCCATCGCACTGATTAGTTCCTGTTTGTTCATAGTAGATAATTGTTATTTATGATTAAACCTAAAAAGGTTTATTATTTAATTAGACAAAAATAAGGCTAATAAATTTGTTTCCAAATATTTTTAACGAAAAAAATCAAAAAAAAATCATTTTTCATTTAAATTGTGTCGCAAAGCATGTTTTTCGCTAATTTTTCGTATTTTTGTGGTAAAATTTGGAGCTATGTACAATAACTATAATTCTTTTTGGGGAAGTATTCCTGTTGTAACCAAGAATCTTATTATTATAAATGTATTACTTTTCTTAGCCGATATTGTGTTGAGTCGTGTAATAAATTTTGATTTGGCAAATATAATGGGTTTGCATTACATTACGGCAAAAACATTTAATCCTGCCCAGTTTGTTACTTATATGTTTATGCACGGTTCGCTTGCGCATCTGTTTTTTAATATGTTTGCGCTGTTTATGTTCGGACGATTTATGGAGCAAACGTGGGGTTCCAAGCGTTTTTTTATTTACTATATGATAACTGGAATCGGTGCCGGTCTTGTGCAAGAAGCGGTGTGGACGATTATGTATCGCGATATTATTTTCGGCACTTATGAATATGTTAACATTGGCGCTGCTCAACCAATTACGGCAGAAGCATTTCTGAATATCATTACCACGATAGGCGCTTCAGGCGCTGTTTTCGGCATTTTACTTGCCTTTGGTATGACGTATCCTAATATGCCGTTGTACATTATGTTTATTCCGATTCCCGTAAAAGCCAAATATATTGTTATTGGTTATGGCTTGCTCGAATTATACCTTGGTTTTTTCCGTAGCGGAAATGGTATAGCGCATTTTGCACATTTGGGCGGAATGTTGTTTGGAATAATTTTGATACTTATTTGGAGAAAAAAAGGTACGATACACAGATAAAAATTATTTACGATTTCGGATTTTAGATTTACGATTGAATTCCAAGTCTTACATTAAATCTAAAATCGTCAATCTAAAATCTAAAATATCACTGTGGGAATAGCAGACGACATAAAAAATTCTTTTAGGCAAGGAAGTGCCATTACAAAGCTCATTTATATTAATATTGGAGTGTTTGTGGTGATAAGACTGTTGGAAGTAGTACTCAAACTGTTTAATATTGAAGGTATCAATTTCCTGTTTTGGTTGGAACTGCCTGCATCAACATCTGTGTTTTTGACCCGTCCGTGGACAGTGCTTACCTATATGTTTTTGCACTACGATTTTTTCCACATCATATTTAATGTACTTTTTCTGTATTGGTTCGGGCGTTTTTTCTTGATGTATTACAATGAGAAACAGCTTGTTGCTCTGTATCTGATTGGCGGAATATGCGGTGGTGCATTTTTTATGTTTTCGTATAATATTTTTCCGTATTTCGCGGAACTGAAATATAATTCGTGGCTCTTGGGTGCGTCGGCTTCGATACTGGCTGTAATTGTAGGTATTGCTGCAATGACGCCAAACTTTGAAATCAACCTTGCGTTTATCGGCAAAGTAAAACTCAAATATTTGGCGTTAATCGTTATCGCTGTCGATTTATTGAGTGTAACTTCATTCAATTCAGGTGGTCATATTGCCCATTTGGGTGGCGCTTTTGCAGGCTATTTGTTTGCTGTGTTGATGAAAAACGGAAAAGATTTGACTGCTCCTCTCAATAAAACGATAGATTTTTTCGTTAATATATTCAAAAGGAAACCGCCTAAAATGAAAGTTACGCATAAACAGCGAGGCGCAAACATCGATTACGAATACAATAAAAATAAAAAACAGGAAAGCGAAATTATAGACGCTATCTTGGACAAAATAAAAAAATCGGGTTACAACAACTTGACCACCGAAGAGAAAAAAAGGTTGTTTGACCAAAGCCAGAAATAGGAAACTGTTTAAATTTTGCTTGCCAAATAAATTATGATGATTTTTTAGGAAATTTTCGGATTCGTTTTGCGATTTTAGCTGGCTAAATGAGCAAAAAAGAATATGAAATCTTACAAAAAAGCACATAATTTATTGCAAAAAATCAGTTTCCGCATGTATGATAAAATATTTGTGGAAAATTTAAACAGTTTCTAACAAAATGCTGAGAAACATCATTAAAATAGGAGCATTTTTATTCAATATCGCTGTAGTGTTAGCGTTATTATTGTCGGCTTCGATGCAGTTTCTCTCTCCCGAAAATTATCCTTTTTCTTCCTATTTGGCAATGGCGTTTCTGCCGTTGGTTATTATTAATGTTTTTTTTGTGCTTTTTTGTGCGCTTCGATTGAAGTGGCATTTTCTGCTGTCGTTTTTATGTTTGTTGTTGCTATATAATAATGTAAGAACTTCTGTTTCTATTTTTAAAAATAAAAAAGAGCTTGTTGGTAAAGACGTTAAGATAATGACCTACAACGTAATGTTGTTCGATTATTACAAAAAAGACAGCAAGATACTTGATTACGTTGCCAATTCCGATGCCGACATTATTTGCTTGCAGGAAATAGGATGGCATAAAAACGAAAAAGATTTTTTGTCGAAGGGAAAAATAATGACAGCCCTCAAAAAATACCCTTATTCTCATATCAATATTGCATTAGATAGAAAAAAAGTAACGTATGGCATTGCCACTTTTTCAAAATATCCGATTGTAAATAAAGGAGTAGTGGAGTATGAAAGTAGCTTTAATTCATCGATTTATTCTGATATTAAAATAGGTGATGATACGATTCGTATTTTTAATAATCACTTGGAATCGAACAGATTGACCAAAGAAGACAAAGATAATCTTACGGAAAAAATGGACGCTGAAATCGTTTCCCAAATGGCCGGAAAGTTGGGTGTTGCCGCTGCTACCAGAGCAAAACAAGCGGAAGCAGTGGCAAGCAAAGTAGCAGAATCGCCCTACAAAGTGCTGGTGTGTGGCGATTTCAACGATGTTCCCGTATCGTATGTTTACAGAACGATGAGCCAAAATCTGTCCGATACGTTTGTGGGCAGTGGCAGTGGTTTGGGAATAACGTATAGCGATAATTTATATCGTTTCAGAATCGACTATATTTTGGTGGACAAAAACTTGCCGTATTACGATTACTATATTAATAATGTAAAACTTTCAGACCATTATCCGGTCTATTGCACAGTGAAATTATGAACATTTTCGATAAGCAATAAGCAGAAGCCAAATTTATTTGGATTATGCTGTTGCGAGAAAATGACTAAATTTTTAGAATTAATTAAATTATATAATTATGAATCCAAAAGTAAGTATTCTTATGGGAAGCACATCAGACCTTCCCGTGATGGAAAAAGCAGCCAAGTTGCTGAATGAGTTTAAAATTCCGTTCGAAATCAATGCGTTGTCTGCGCACAGAACACCGCAAGAAGTAGCCGAATTTGTTTCGAGTGCACCGGCAAGAGGCGTAAAAGTATTTATTGCCGCTGCTGGAATGGCTGCGCATTTGCCGGGCGTAGTTGCGTCGTTGACTACGTTGCCTGTAATCGGCGTGCCTATCAACGGTTCGGTGGATGGAATGGACGCTTTACTCGCTATCGTACAAATGCCTCCGGGAATTCCCGTGGCTACCGTTGCCATTGACGGTGCAATGAATGCGGCTATCTTGGCTGTGCAAATGTTGGCGTTGGCTGATGCAGAAATTGCCGCTCAAATGGCAGCTTTCAAAATCGACTTGAAAAAGAAAATTGTAGAAGCTAACGAAAAATTGAAAGAAGTTTCGTACGAGTATAAGACAAATTAAAAAGAAGAAAAAAACGGTAAATGGTCAAAGGTAAACGGTAAATTCCGTTAACTTTTGACCGTTTGCCTTTGACCGTTTAACGTATGAAAACAACATATCTTGGTTTAGGAAGCAATATCGGCGACAGGAAAAAAAACTTGTGTCAAGCTATACTAATGCTTTCGGCTAAAGTCGGGGCTGTTGTTGCTGTATCTTCTTTATACGAAAGCGAGGCTTGGGGATACAATTCGGAAAATAAATTTCTGAACGCTGTTGTGGCGATAGAAACCGAGTTGTATCCGGAAGAATTATTGTCCGATATAAAAGAAATAGAAACAACTCTTGGACGCAGGAAAAAACAAACAAACAACTACGAAGATCGTCCTATCGATATTGACATTCTTTTTTACGATGAGCTGATTTACGAAACAGACAATCTCATTATTCCTCATCCGCACATCGAAAAACGCAAGTTTGTGTTAACTCCAATGGCAGAAATTGTGCCCGATTTTGTTCACCCATTAATTGGTAAAAAAATAAAAGAGTTGAATCGAATTTGTGAAGATTCAATCCAACTCTTTGAGATGTAGTGTCATGTTAACAATGAAAAGTTACATTGTGTAGAGCACGAAGGCGCGAAGGCACGAAACAGTTTCTTAGTCCATTTCGTGCCTTCGTGCTTTTATACTTTCGCGCTTATTATTCTGTTGCCGTAACTCCGCTTAATGCTGCAGATTGTGCTGCTGCTACGCGAGCGATTGGCACACGGAATGGCGAGCAAGAAACGTAGTTCATTCCTACTGAGTCGCAGAATTGAACTGACGATGGTTCTCCGCCGTGTTCACCGCAAATACCTAGTTTGAGGTCTTTTTTAGCGCCACGTCCTTTTTCGCAAGCCATTTTTACCAATTGACCTACGCCTTCTTGGTCGAGTACTTCGAATGGGTCGTTTTTCAAAATACCGATTTCTTGATAAACTTTCAAAAACTTGCCGGCATCATCGCGCGAGTAACCGTATGTCATTTGCGTCAAGTCGTTTGTTCCGAATGAGAAAAAGTCTGCCCAATCGGCAATTTTGTCGGCTATAAGAGCAGCGCGAGGTACTTCAATCATCGTACCTAATTTGTAATCTACCGTTGCACCTTTTTCGGCAAATACTTTCTTGGCAGTGCTGTGGATAATTTCTGCTTGATATTTCAATTCGGCAGTTATTCCAACAAGCGGAACCATAATTTCGGGCATCACGTTTACGCCTTTTACTTTTACGTTCAATGCTGCTTCGATAATGGCGCGCGTTTGCATTTCGGTGATTTCTGGATATGTGTTACCTAAACGGCAGCCGCGGTGTCCTAACATTGGATTAAATTCTTCCAACGAACGGCAAGCGGCAACAATTTCTTCAAGCGTC
>Ga0082212_10004900_pt1 | contig 18476 bp, 11 predicted proteins | sample TergutNt197P3_FD_71548 | JGI IMG/M metagenome (GOLD analysis project Ga0082212, IMG submission 71548) | Neocapritermes taracua P3 segment gut microbial communities from Petit-Saut dam, French Guiana - Nt197 P3 | ecosystem: Host-associated > Arthropoda: Insects > Digestive system > Gut ...
GTGTACCGATGTTCGAGTATGTGGAAGGGCACGTCATGGTGATGGTTTATCACCTTTTCTTTGCCAAGCCAGTTCAAAATAGGCATGTCACCGATTCCTACTGCTAGTTGTATGTATGTACGCCAAGGCCACCATGGTTCATGGTCTCCTAAAACCTGGTAATGTCGCGGGGGATTTTTTTGAAGCGGATATTCATTTTTTCGAGTTCATCTTCACCAAGGGTGGTCATGTCAGCATAGATGATATACCCACTTGCCTTTGATTTGATTGACTGTAAAAACTTGTGACCCAACACTGTTGCCATGTCTTTTTCATAGTAAAAGTAGTATGCCGTGTCAGAGCGGGTTCCGAGCAGGTATGCCTCCTCCTGTGGCACATATTCAGACCGTGTTTCCGTATACCAAATATACTCACATATTTTTTCGGCAGGCACGTCCTCATTGAGATTGCCGTCATTCAGCATGAGAGGGTCGCCTAGCTCATAGTAGTCAAAGCCGCCTCCCGTGCCCTCAACGTCTGCATAACCGTCGATGACGCGCCGTACCCGCTCTGCTGTTATGGTTTCGGCGTAGTCCTCCATTTCGACCAGAATAAACTTTCTATTGCCGCCGTCTGCCTTGTTCATGTTGAGCACTGCGTGGGCAGTTGTGCCGGAACCAGCGAAGGAGTCGAGGATTAAGTCGTTTTTGTTTGTTGCAAAAGTGATAATGTAATTCAACAAACTTGGAGGTTTTGGATGATCTAACACTTTGCCACCTAATATATTAGCAAGAGTGATCATTCCGCTAGAGTTATAGCCTTGAGTGTCAAACCAAGTTTCGGGTTTCTTCGTAGTAATTCTGTCTTTTAGGAAAACACGCTGTACCGGGCGGGAATTGCCGGATTTGCCAAAAATAATTCTTCCATCATTGATCCTAGCCTCTACCTCTTCTGCATTGAAAACCCAGTATCTACCTTTTGGGGGAAGGTATTTTTCACCCGTTGTAGGGTTTTCAATCTCAAAATATGGACCTTTGTGATTCGCAGACATGTCCATAGTTGTCCACGGCCCAAGCGGATGATCGTCAGGATTGCCATATTTTGCATTAATGTATTCATTGGATTGCGGTACGCCCGGCAACGCTAATCTCTCTGCGTTTTTTGCATATACCAAAATAAAGTCGTGAACTGGCGGGATATGTCCCATATTGTTGCCATTAGTTTTTTTCTTCCAGACAATGTTTGCAACAAAATTTACACCCCCAAAAATCTCGTCACAAATAAGTCGCAGATTCGCTTGTTCATTATCATCAATACTTATAAATATTGCCCCGTCGTCAGTCAGTAGTCTTTGCAGTAGCCTAAGTCTTGGGTACATCATGCAAAGCCACTTGTCGTGGCGAGATAAATCCTCCCCCTCCCTACCCACTACCTCCCCTAACCACTTTTTGATCTTGGGGTCATTTACGTTGTCGTTGTAAACCCAGCCTTCATTTCCCGTGTTGTAAGGCGGGTCGATGTATATGCACTTTACGCGCCCTTCGTACTCTGGTAATAGTGACTTTAGTGCCAACAGGTTATCACCGTGAATTATCTTGTTGCCGGTGTCTTTTGCCCCATACGTGTACCGATGTTCGAGTATGTGGAAGGGCACGTCATGGTGATGGTTTATCACCTTTTCTTTGCCAAGCCAGTTCAAAATAGGCATGTCACCGATTCCTACTGCTAGTTGTATGTATGTACGCTAAGGCCACCATACACATAGTTTACTTTAAGTTTTCTGTTTCAACCTTTTCGTTACCTTTTAGCCCACCAATCCTAGAGTTTATTTGCCAGCGGTAAAGTTTTTCATAGCTGTCAATTTTTTCTTCAATCGGTGGAGGTATGGCCTCAGTGGTTTCATTTAATGTCCAACCTTTGTCCCAAGAGTGCCATGTGCCCGAAAAATCGTCGCCGGTGGCCACAATCCCTAAATTATCCATGTATAGGCGGATGTTGTAACCGAAGGATCTGGCGTTGTCGTCGTGTATGGCCAGCATGTTGCGCCCGCCAACGGTGAAATAGGTGGCCCCAGATAGGCTGAAGTTATAAAGCGTAGGCAATATGTCTTTGTGGGAACCTGCCCGCAGAGGCTCATAGCCATGCTTTGAGGTGTCGAGTATTGGCTTGGGGATGTATATATAAAATGGCGTAGCTTTGTTAAGAAAGAGGCCGTTTGGATATTCTGCCTTGATTTGGGCTGAGGTGTGGTCGCCGGTTGCGCCAATTATAGTACGGCTACCGTACTGACTTTTCTTTACGGCGGATACAAAATCCCCCAGGCAATTGGTGGCGTATTGATAGCCCGTTAGGATATTGCGGGTGGTGGCCTTACTTTCATAGAACCTGTCTAATACTTCGCTATCAGGGTTTATCGGAAAACGGTCTGTATATCCTGGGGGTACGTTGAAAGGTGAGTGGTTGCTAAGGGTCATTATAACGATAAACAGTGGTTTGGAGCTATTTTCTAGCAGTTCCAAAGCCAGTCGATAGGCAAATTCATCTGGTAAGCCCCATGAACCAGATGCAATATTTAACTTGGCATCACTGTATTTTTCAAGAAAATCTTCAGAAAAAAAGGTTCGGTCGACACCTTGCACTTCCAGATATGCCTGCATGTCCCACCATGATGGAAGCCCTGTATGTATAAACACTGTTTCGTAGCCGTAGCTTTTATAGGTTTCGAAGGCACTGTTTTCTAGTTTTATTTTTTTGAACAGTCCTTTGGTTACATCCATGTCAGGGCAATAAAAGAGTGTTCGAGTTAGGGCGGCCATCGTGCGAAAATTTTCTGCCAGGAATCGCCTAAAGAAAAAATCTCCCTCTGCATGAGGCCTGAGCGAGCCTAGTAAATCCACTGTGCCGGCCTTATCAAACTCCAGGAGTCCGGAACCAAACCCTTCTACCACAGCCAAAACGACATGGGGCGGATTCTTTTCTAGATATTGATTTACCGATGTTTTTTCTGTTAGAGCCTCTTGGCCGATGGAATTAATGGCCAGTATACGGCCTTCTTCTGCCTCCACAGGGGGATAGGATGGATTATCCAGATAGTTATTCCACGCCCAGTTAAAGGCGAGGAGGGCGTTAGGTACAGCGTTGTTTAATACAGGTATTTTTGAAATACTCCTGTCCCGTTGACGCAATGGAATGTTATGTAGTGTTCCCCGTGCACCTATAAATGCCAATAGTGTAAAGCCAAAAAGCACGGCGGATTTAGCAGATATAGTAGCTACCGACCAGCCCCCCCTATTATGGGTAGCTGTCCACTTATTGCATACATGCCACAGAAAGCGCGTTAGCCATGAAAATAAGATGGTGACTACCACTACGAGCAACAATACCCTGAAAAATGGGTAATCTGTGATTACCGATGACATGACGGCGCGGGTGTCGTCGTCTTTTAAGCCAAACACCATGACATCAATTTCTTTTTGGAATGTCCGGTAGTAATAAAAATTTGTCAGCGTAGCGGCAGAAAAAACCAGAAAAAGAAAGGGACTGTAAATTTTTTGTACCCATGAATATAACCAATTGGCGATAGAAGAAAAACATGCCGCAATGCCAACTAAGAATATGGGAAGGAGGCCAATGATTATGGTGCGAATGTCGTACCGTATTCCTAAATTCCACATAGCCCAAAGGTCACGCCCCCTGCCCTCCAGTTCACCCGGTAGCGAATATGCTGTCACCAGCATCAGCCGACCTATTGCCAAAATCACTAGCAAAAAAACTGCATGTAGCAACATGAAAACAATGTATGACTTGATGGATAGCTCTGACTGGGGTTTCATAGATTTTAGTACCATTTATTTTGAATATGTAACATGACAGGATATTTAGCTCAGTTTGTCGTGTTTTTTTATGTATTGAACAGCATTTAGCAAATAGTTGTTTCCATTTTTGAATCTTCCCAGCCCAGTGTTACAACTGTCACAGATAAAGGCTCTAATATTGCCCGTATGGTGATCATGGTCTGCCACTATTTTGGCTGTTACACCAGCTATTGACCGTTTTCTGCATATTGGGCAACAAAATGGATCGCCTTTATTAGGTTTTGTCTTTTCCATTTCTTTTGCCTGTTTGGTCTTTGGAGCACGTTTATCAATGTCGGTTCTACATCTCATACATGATGGTCTTCTGACTATGCCATGCTTATTATTTTGATTTCTGGCAAATTGGTCGGTTGGCTTTAAGCAGTGGCACACGTTGCAAATTTTTGTCTCGAATTTGTCTCCGGTTTTTGTAACGTCAATTTCTTTAGCGATTGCCTTTGGTATTAGCCAAAGTTTGTCGTTGCCTATCAACCAGACTAGATAGTCTAGCTCAAGTTCTTCCTTGATTAGTCCAATTGAATTTTCGTCGAAGCTGGTTTGAAGGTCTTCTTTGACACCATTGTCAAACAGATAACCGCTATTAGAAAGGCAAACAACCCATTTGTTCATTATTAACCACCTCAATTCGCTTTTTTGCTATTTCTATATATTCTTCTGATATATCAATGCCAATATATCTTCTACCTACCTTTTTTGCCATTTTGCATGTGGTTCCAGAACCACACATTGGATCAAAAACTATATCACCCTCGTTGCTCCATGAAAGTATATGATCTAAGGCTAATTTTTCTGGGAAGACGGCAGGATGCTGAAAAGCAATTTTATCCGAAGTCGTACCCCCCATTCCCACAGCATAACTCCAAATATTTGTCCTTGTTTTTTCCTTTTTCAACTCCTTTAGTACTTTCTTGTTTACTCCGTCAGATTTTTTGTTGTGGACTAGCATTTCGTAGCCATTCCGAATAGTTTTTTCCTTCAATGGATTGAATGTTTTTGGCTTGCCTTTGGTGAGTATGAACATGAACTCAAAAGAATTGGTATAGGCATTTGATCGCATAAATGGTGTATTTTTCTTGTTATAGATCATTATGTCGTGCATTATAAAACCAAGCTCCTGAAAAATTATCCCTTGCCTAAAACTGGTAAGGCTACGGCCACCGTTGATCTTATCTCCGACCACCCACACCAATACTCCACCTTGTTTCAACACTCTGAATAAACCAGATGCAATTTCGTTAAATTCAAATAAATAGCCCTTGTAATCTCTGAGATCGTCGTACGGCGGGGAAGTGATTGCCAAATCAATACATTCAGGTGGCATTTTTTCCATTTCAACAACGGCATTGCCGGGGATAAGAGAATCTAATATTTCATTAATGCAGTAGTTTTTTGTGGAATTACATTGGTTTATGATTTTCCTTTTCTGGATAGGTCTTATTTTTGTTTTCATTGGCTCTGCTACTTGCATTGGTTCCTCGTTGTATTGATTTTGGCATGTAGTAATAGAAATGTCTAGGTTATACGCCTGTTATGGTTGTTTTTAGCGAACAAATGACTGTTATATTGTGTTTGTTAAATGATTCCCAATCCTTCTGCCCAGGTCATGGCATTCATTAAGCACTTTTTCATCGGGTACATATTTGGTTTTGACTTGCCCAAGGTTTTCAAATCCGAGGGAGGCCATTATTTCGTCCAAATACTTAATCGACTCCCCGCTCCACCCAAAAGATCCAAAAGTCCCGCATACTCTGGGCTTGAGCTTTAGCCCTTTTAAGTAGGTCAAACTGTCTGCAATTGTTGGATATAACTGGTTGTTCAATGTGGGACTACCAACCACCAGAGCACCAGCGTCCATTATTTCTGTGGCAACGTCTGAACGATGAAATGTCGATAGGCACAATTGCTTCACGGACACGCCTGTGCAGGCAATGCCATCGCAAATGGCACTTGCCATCAGGTTGGTGCTACCCCACATGGAGTCATACAGCACTACGACCTTTTTGGATAGTTTCTGATTGCTCCATTGGTGGTACATGTTTTTTACGTCATTAAAGCCCCGCCTCCACACAGGGCCATGAGCAGGAGCTACAATATCTAACTCCATTCCAGCAGTGTCAATTTTTTCGAGCAGTTTTTGAACCAGATTGCCGAAGGGGAGTAAGATATTGGCAAAATATTTGGCCGCCTCAACCTCCAATGTTCTGGTGGGGATTTGGTCGTCAAATCTTTCTGTTCCCGCTAGGTGCATTCCGAAGGCATCCTGGCTGAAAAGAAATTTTCGCTGTGGCAGGTAGCTAAACATGCTATCAGGCCAGTGCAGAAAGCGGGTTTCCATAAAATTCAAGCTAAGGGCACCACCTGGGGCACTTGGGCCGGACAAAACTAATTCGCCCCCATCCTCCACAGATTCTATATCCAACTTGTTGTGGAAGTGAGCGTTGAGAACTGTAACCCCCATCTTTGAAGCAAATACCTTTTCTGGGGCAACTTCTCTTATTACATCAGGTAGACAGCCACTGTGATCCATTTCTGCATGGTTGCAGACAACATAGTCAATCCTTGAGGGGTCGATGACGCTGGCTATGCGACTCATCATTTCATCTTTGAAGCCACTCTTGACTGTATCTATGAGGACAACTTTTTCGCCTGTTATTAAATAGGCATTGTAGGTAGTCCCCCTTTGTGTACGATAGCCGTGAAACTCCGTGATATTTGAGTCGATGGCCCCAACCCAATAGATGTCATCTAAAACTTTAACTGCCTTAAAAGGTGTCGTCATATTTGGTTTCCTCAAAAAGTAATAGCATAGGCTAAAAGCAATGTCTTTTTGGAAGTATACAACATGTAGTTATACTCAAAAGAAAATATGCAACCCCCTGATTGCACATTGGTATGAAGTAGCCTCCTCTCCCCTTTCAAGGTGGACAAGTCCGGACTTAATCGCTATAACAAAGACATAATTGGATAGTTGGAAGAGGTAGTGAGGTGCAATTGATTCCCCTGGCCGAGCGAATGCGGCCTATAAAAATGGAAGATGTAGTAGGCCAACCCCACCTACTTGGCTCCGCGGGCATACTGACTAGGCTTACGGCTAGTGGACGCTTGCCGTCGATGGTTCTCTGGGGCCCGCCCGGCACTGGTAAGACCACTCTGGCTAGGCTACTCGCTAACGGCTCTGGTAGGGGATTTTTGGAGTTTTCTGGCATCACTGGCTCCGCGGCAGACTTGAAAAAATTCTTGTTAGACAACAGCAATGCACCACTATTCAGAGGGCAGGCTCCAGTTCTATTCCTGGATGAGATACATCGCTATAACCGCTCCCAGCAAGATTTACTGTTACCGTTTGTGGAGAGAGGCGAAGTTGTAATTATTGGCGCGACCACTGAGAATCCTGCGTTTTATCTAAATCCAGCCCTCAGAAGCAGGTGCCAGTTAGTGCCACTGAATGCCTTAGAGCCCGCCCACATCATGGAAGTGCTAGATAGGGCATGTATACAGGTATTTTCTGACCAAGCAAAAGACGATGAAATCCTAGATTATTTGGCTCATTGGGCTGGGGGGGACTTACGGGCAGGTCTTACAGGGCTGGAGACTTATTTTGACTTGCCACCGGCTGAGCGATCCCTAGAATATTTAAGAAATGTTTTGGGAGGACGAGTACTCTTTGATAGGGCGGACGGCCATTATGACTTAGCCTCGGCCTTTCAAAAGAGTCTGCGTGGCTCTGATCCAGATGCCGCGCTGTACTACCTCTCCAGAATGATTAGGGGTGGGGAAGACCCCCGCTTTATAGCTCGTCGTTTGATGGTGACTGCCGCCGAGGACGTTGGCAACGCTGACCCGCAGGCGTTCATACTTGCCGAGTGTGTAAGCCGGGCTGTGGAGCGTATTGGATGGCCGGAGGCCAGAATACCACTGGCACAGACGGTTATATACGTTGCCAACGCGCCAAAGTCTAACGCTACGATCCAAGCCATTAGCGCGGCTATGGAGGCTCCCGATGCGCCCATGCCGGAATCCCTGAGGGATTCACATACGTCTACCAGTAAAGCGAGAGGCTATGGAGCAGGCTATTTTTATAGCCATTTAGACTATGAGAAAGAGCAATATTTTTTGCCGGAGACCATGCGGGGTCAAAAACTATATAACCCAATACGCCCTCAAGAGCGCAACTGGCGGGATAAACAGGAACCAGACCTAGTTGCCCTCCAGACACTTTTTGATGAATGGAATGGATTGTTTCCTGATGGCGGGTATCTGCCCTTGGATGAATGGTCAGAAAAACTTGCTGTTAGCCGGGAGGCAATTGCCAGGGCTGTCCAGAAAATTGCTGGCCACGAGTTACAAATTGAAAGGGCACTAAGGGTAAGCCCGCAGAGTAAAAAATAACAGAAATGCAATTACTCAAAAAAAATGTTTACCATAGCAATAATATTGCAAAAGATGCTATGATTTTTTATGAGCGTTTGGCCTAGATCGGTCGGATCGGGGAAAACCTAGGATCAATCAGTTTGTATCGCCCTCTACAAGTCGAAACAAACGGGTTCGCCCGTTTTTTTTGTGTTTATTTTCGGAATTTCATGGATCTAAAAACAATACAACCAGCCTTGGAAACTCAGCTATCACTGCTGGGCTTTGAGCTGGTATTGCTTGAATCTGCCAGGGAAGGCAAGGATGAAATTCTGCGACTCTATGTAGACCATTTAGCCCATGACAAACCTATCACACTTGATGACTGCGCAACCCTAAACGAAGGTTTGATGGTGTGGATGGATGTTGAGTTCCCGCATTTACGTGAAACTTTTGGAGTTGAAATTAGTAGCCCCGGCATCGAGCGTCCATTGGTAACTCATCAGCATTTTGTGAGATATTTTGGGCATTTGTGCAAGGTTCAAACCCGTCAGCCCGTAAATGGGCAAAAACGATTTAAGGGCTGGATAAATGCTTCAACTGATACATCTGTAACCATTGAAGAAGATGGGGTGCTTAAGCATATCCCCTTTGACCTGATTCAAAAGGCCAGATTGGCTCCTTTTGATGAAGACAGTACACCAAAACCAAAACACACGGCGAAGGTCGTGGACGAGTCGGTAGGCGCAGAGAAAAGCGTCTCCACAGGAGGCATAGATGGCCCTCGTAAGTAACACTTTTTTTGATAGCGTCAAAATGATCTCTGCCGAAAAAGGCATTCCTGAAGAGGAAGTTTATAACGCTGTGGAGGAATCCCTTGTAAAGGCCGCCGAAAAATATTTTCAGGCTCAGGACTTCTTTGGAAACTTTCAGGCACAGATGGATAGAGATACGGGCGAATTTCATGTGTATGCACTAAAAAATGTTGTCCAAGACGTTGAAGAAGAAGACCTGGAAATTAGTCAAGAAGAAGCTCAGGCACTAAATCCAGACGCGGCAGAGGGCGATACCCTCTGGCTACCGCAGGATACAACCCAATTAGGTCGCATCGCGGCTCAGGCCGCCAAGCAAGTTCTTGTGCAAAAGGTCAGGGAAGCCGAAAGGGAGCGCATATTCACAGATTTCGTGAGTCGTATGGGCGAAATTGTTGTGGCAGAGGTAAAGCGGTTTGAGAATAACGCAATCGTACTTGAAATTGACCGCGTAGAAGCCATGTTGAGGCGTTCTGAAACTCTTCGAGGAGATAGGTTCGATAAAGGCCAAAGGCTAAAAGTTGTTATTTCTCAGGTCGATAAAAGCGCGAAAGAGCCTCAAATACAGGTCAGCCGAACAGACCCAAGGCTATTAATCAACCTGTTTGATAGCGAGGTACCTGAAATCCATGACGGCACGGTCGTTATTAAAAGTTGCGTTAGGGAGGCCGGTGACCGGGCAAAGGTTTCTGTCCATAGTCTCGACCCAGACGTTGATCCGGTGGGGGCTTGCGTTGGTTTGAAGGGTAGTCGTGTCCAAGCGATTATCAGAGAGCTAAAAAATGAAAAGATCGATATAGTCCGATATGATGACGACCCCACAAAATATATTTCTAATGCCCTTAATCCAGCACGGACTGTGAGGGTTTCGGTAACGGATGAAGAAAAGAGAAGGGTCGAGGTAATTGTTGAAGATGACCAACTCTCGGTTGCAATAGGAAAAAGGGGGCAAAATGTTAGATTGGCCGCTAAGTTGACCGGATGGAACATTGACGTACGCAGTGATATGGAAAAACGACAGGAAGCTGTCGAAGCCCTAAGCAGTGCCCTACCGGAACCTGAGCCTAGTAGCGTAGAGGATGTTGCGCCAGTATCTACCCTCCTCGATGAGCTAGGAGAGGTAGAGGGCTTAAACGAGGAAATTGTAGCGAATCTTGCACACGCAGGATTCGCTACTGCAAAATCTCTGTACACTGTTACTGTAGAGCAATTGCTCGGCGTGGAAGGTTGTGATCAAGAACTGGCATTTAGGTTATTTGATATAGTTCAAGAGAGGTTTGGTAGCTAGTATTTTTATGGGGCTTTTCAGTTTAAATTTTTTCCAACTCGAGGATTTCCGCTAAATGTTGCGAATCAATCAACTTTCCAGAGAATTAGGCGTGCAGAATGTAGACGTTCTGGATGTCCTCGAAAAGCGTGGAATTACTGGAAAAAGCCATAGCTCAAATTTGAACGAAGACCAAATCCAAATGGTTCGCCAACATTTTGAGGCTAGAGCGAGAGGAGTAGATGACTCAACACCACTTGCCACTCGCCCCCCAACTGCTCATGTTAAGGTTGTCAAGAGTCCACCTGTAGCAGTTGAACCTGTGCCTCCACCAGCACCACCCGTGCTAGTTAAAAAAATAGAGTCAACTGATATTATCCCAGTTGAATCCGCAGACGCAGTTGAAACAGAGCCTATAGCTACCATAGCTACCTCTGATGCCGCTAATTCAGAACCACCGCCGCAATCCCCCCCATCTGGCACTGTGCCGATCAAGGCTATTTTGCCACCAATTTCTGCTACCTCCTCAGATGGAGGGTTTTCCAAATTGAGGGTTTCTACCGCGCCAGTGGCTAGTCCAAAATCGCAGGAACCCGCAAGATATATCCAGCTACCACAGCCACCAGCCCCAAAGGTGAAACCAGATGCAACACCAAAGAATGAAAAACAGGAGCAAGGTAAACCGATGATTCAAAGACAAGGGCAAGGCGCGCCCCAACCCCATGGGCATAGACACCACAAGGTTCATCGGTCTGGAATGCCACAACAGGAGAAGACAGTTTTGCCGATGGCAACAAATACAGGAAAGGGTGCAGTTAGACATGAAGCACCTCTCCCGCCTACTCCCTCACGCAGACAGTATATTCCGCCCAGCATTTCTCAGTTGCAACCAGAGCAAGGGTTTACGAAGATTAAGATGGCAGACGAACCTGCAACCCAAGCCAAAACGCAGGAGCCAGCTCGGTATATACAGCTTCCACAACAGCAGTCTAGGACATCCGGCGATAGGCACCACCAAGGTGGTGGGCGGCCAGGTCAGTCCAGGCGACCAGGTGACAAAGGCGGTCGCCCAGGCGGTGGCGGAGGCTCACGGCCGGGTGGCGGGTCTATGTCTCGCCCAGGGGCTCAAGGCAATCGCCATGGAGCACCCGCTAATCGGCCACCAAATTTAAGTGCAATTCCTATCCCCGATCCATCATCAACAAAGGGGCCTGGGCGAGGGAGTCACTTTTCATCAAAGAAAAAAGGCGACAAGCGCACCCGGCATGACCAGGATAGCGAAGCTCTGGAAATGAAGTTGAGGCAACCGAGGTCTCGTGCTCAACAGGTTGCGGCTGAATTTATTGAAGAAGAAATAGGTATCGTCATGCTTTCTGAAGGCGTGACGGTAAAAGAACTTGCCGAAAAATGTAACCGCCCCGCAAAAGATGTGGTTGCAAAACTACTACACAGAGGCATCTTCGCCACCATCAATCAACCATTGGATACAGAGCTTGCCAAAGAGCTTGCAAGGGAATTTGGCTACATGGCCGACATTGTTTCCTTTGAGGAAGATCTTCAAATTGCTCAAGAAGAAAATGTCGGTATTGCCATAGGCGAAAAATTGCCCAGACCGCCTGTTGTAACCATCATGGGGCACGTTGACCACGGCAAAACATCTCTATTGGATGCCATCAGAAAATCGCGTGTGGCCGAGGGTGAAGCAGGCGGAATCACTCAGGCAATAGGAGCCTATCGAGTGGATGTTAAAGACCCCGAAGGCAATGACAGGTTTGTTGCCTTTATTGATACCCCTGGGCACGAAGCCTTCACCAAGATGCGCGCTAGAGGCGCAAAAGTAACAGATATAGTAATCCTCGTTGTGGCCGCAGATGATGGCGTGATGCCCCAAACCATTGAGGCCATTAACCATACTAAGGCCGCCGATGTGCCGATGGTTGTGGCAATCAACAAGGTTGACAAACCTGGCGCAGACCCCGACAAGGTAATGCAAATGCTCATGTCCTATGGTGTTCAGGTAGAAACTTATGGTGGAGACGTACCCAGCGTTAATGTTTCTGCCAAAGCAAAAACTGGCCTTGAAGAGCTATTGGAGACTCTCCTTTTGGTTGCCGACCTTAAAGACTTGAGGGCTGTTCATAGTTGTCCTGCCGCTGGTAGCATCTTAGAGGCCAAGCTGGATCGCGGACGAGGAGCGGTTGCTACCGTGCTTGTCCAGCAAGGTACGCTACAGGCAGGAGACATTTTTGTGGCCGGTGCCACGATGGGAAGAGTCAGGGCAATGTTTGACGATATGGGAAACCGCATTGCAGAGGCAACTCCATCAATGGCGGTTCAAATCTTGGGCTTTGAGTCTGTTCCAATTTCAGGTGACAACTTCCAAGTTGTCGAAGATGAATCCAAGGGTCGCTCAATTGTAACATTCCGTCAGGAAAAAGCTAAAGCCGCGGCATTGGCAAAACAGAGAGTGACGCTTGAAAATCTGTTCAGCACGCTAAAAGAAGGTCAAATAAAGGAATTGCCACTCATAGTCAAGGCAGATAACCACGGCTCAGTTGAGTCACTGCTGGGTAGCCTGGAACGCCTTAGCACAGATAAGGTTCGCGTCAGGATAATTCATGCCGCTGTTGGAACGGTCAATAAAAACGATGTGCTTTTAGCGGATGCCTCTGATGCTACCATTATTGCATTTAACGTAAGCGCAGAGCGAGAGGCCGAAGACCTTGCGAGGGAAGGTGGCACCGATATTCGCAACCATGCAATTATTTATAAAGTCACAGAAGAAATAACTAATGCAATGGTAGGGCTATTAGATGCCACAGAAAAAGAAGTTATACAGGGTCATGCCGAGGTTAGGCAAATATTCAAGGTGCAAAAAACCACAGTGGCCGGTAGTTATATACAGGATGGATTGGTAAAACGCTCATTCCTTGTGCGGGTAAAGCGAAACGATGAGTTGCTGTTTGAAGGTTCCATCAAGGCATTGAGACGCTTCAAAGATGATGTTTCTGAGGTCAAGCTCGGTTTTGAATGTGGCATCCAAGTCGATGGATATGATGCCATTCAGGAAGGAGATATCCTTGAATTTTTTACAAAAGAAAAAGTCGCCGCAACAAGCTTGAGTTAATCTGCCGAAAAATAACCCGATTGACACGTTATATAACTTTAACACCTGTTATTCCCACCGCATGTGTCAAAGTCGTGGTAAAAGCTGATATTACTATGGTTATTGTTGATTTTCATGACATGATTTATTAATAATTGCGCTTCGTGTCAAAAAGACAGGCGCAGACTCCATTGTCCCTATTTGACGAAAATGGACACAAACTCTGGCTCTCTCATGTGATTGCGACAACAAAAAAACTTCGAGCGTGATGCCACTGGGTTCCCCTAAAGCTAGTGCGATCGGGGCTTGGGCATTGGAAAAGCTCTTCTGAGTGTACAGCAGTCAATATCCAGGTTCAACATCAGTATCAAGCCCACAAATCCAGCCATTTCAGCTATGATTGAGTTTGGAAGTAGGTAGAATGAAGCATGGCTAACCCAAACAAACCAAATTGGGCCACTATTGGCGAATGGGCGATAAGTTTCGCCAAAGACTGGGAAAACGCCAGAAGTGAAAAATCTGATGGGCAGGACTTCATACGGGCATTTCTGCGAGTCTTCGGGCATACCGACAAGGTTGGGCAGTTTGAAAAGCCCATCACAACCCCTGACGGGCGAACAAACTACATAGACTTTTACTGGAAAGACAAAATAGCCATTGAAATGAAGTCCAGAGGCAAAAGACTGGACAAAGCCTTTGAGCAACTGACTGAATACATGGCAAATCTGCCGGAGGGAGAAACACCGCCCGACCTTTGGATGGTCTCTGACTTTGAGCATATATACATCTACGACCGCTCCACAAAGCAGGAAACCTATTTCAAAACCAACAAACTTCGCAAGCACATAAAGCACTTCGCCGGACTTATAGGCGAAGAGCCTGAGCCTGTCCACAGCGACAAAGGCGCAGTTGACCTAAAAGCCACAGCTAGAATGAACAAGCTCTTTGAAGCATTGCAAGGACACGGCTATCCCATGCATGAGCTTGAAGTTTATCTGGCAAGGCTGTTGTTCTGCCTATTCGCTGATGACACGGGCATATTCACACAAGACGCGTTCTACAACTACATCAACGAATCCAAAGAAAACGGTTCTGACCTGCCGGGGCGATTAGGCAAACTCTTTCAAGACCTCAACAAACCAGTTGACACCCGAATCAAGAACCCGTTCCTTACAGAAAAAATACAGCAGTCAGATTTTCGGTACATCAATGGTGCGCTCTTTGAAGAACGCTTGGAGTTTGCCTACTTTGACAAAAAGATGCGTGAAACGCTTCTGGAATGTCTCAGCTTCGATTGGTCAAAGATAAACCCCGCCATATTTGGTTCCATGTTCCAAGGGGTCATGGACAGCGACCACAGACGAGAGATCGGAGCACACTACACCACTGAAGAAAACATCAAAAAACTCATAGACCCCCTATTCATGGATGAACTGAGGGATGAATTCAAAAAGGTAAAGAAAAAAGCCAGCCAGAAAGCACTAGCGGAATTCCACAACAAGATAGCAAGCCTAAAGTTCCTTGACCCCGCCTGTGGTTGCGGCAATTTTCTCATTATTGCCTACAGAGAGCTACGCAAGCAGGAGCTTGAGGTGGTAAGGGAAGAGTTCAGACTTTCAAAAAGCGGTGGTCATCGGTTACTGAACATAGAGACGCATTTCAAGGTAAACGTAGAGCAGTTCTATGGGATAGAGATACTTTCATGGCCCTGCCAGATAGCAAAAACGGGTCTATGGCTGATGGATCACTTATGCAACATGGAAGCATCGGAAGAGTTTGGAAAGCACTATGACAGAATACCCCTGACTAAAGGCGCAGAAATACTATGTGCCAACGCTCATAGGATAGACTGGGAAAGCCTGGTGCCCAAAGATGAACTGAGCTATATACTCGGCAATCCACCGTTTGTGGGCTACTCCAACCAAAGCGCAGAGCAGAAAGAAGACGTGATACTGGTTTGCCTTGACGAAAAGGGCAAGCCAATCAAGAACGCCGGAAAGATAGATTATGTGGCGGCATGGTACTACAGAGCATCAAAATACATCCAAGGAACAAAAACCCGCGCCGCTTTTGTTTCTACGAACTCCATCACTCAGGGCGAGCAGGTATCCGCCGTATGGAAGCCTCTCTTTGACAGGTTTGGCATCCACATTGATTTTGCCTACCGCACTTTCAAATGGGACAGTGAGGCAACGGGAAAAGCGCATGTGCATTGCGTGATTGTTGGATTCAGCACTGTAGATAGCGTAGAAAAGGCTATTTACGATGGCGATGAAAAGGTGACAGCAAAAAACATTAGTCCGTACATTGTTGATGCGCCGAATGTTTTTGTGGAAAGCCGTGCGACTGCGATTTGCCCAGTCCCAGCTATGGTTTATGGCAATAAACCTGCGGATGGCGGACATTTGTTTTTAGGAGCTGATGAGTACAAGGAATTATTGTCAAAGGAACCAATATCTCAGAAATACGTAAAAAAAGTGCTAGGAGCAGACGAGTATATCAACAACATAGAACGATACTGCCTATGGCTTGTGGATATAGAGCCTTCTGAACTGCGGAAAATGCCATTTGTTATGGAACGTGTGAACAAAGTTCGACAGATGAGGCTTGCTAGCCCAAAAAAAGCAACTCAAGATGATGCGTCCACACCAACGCTTTTCCAAGAAATCAGACAACCCGAGTGTGACTATGTTATTGTTCCAAGAGTTTCATCTGAGAGCCGCTACTACATCCCTATCGGGTTTGAATCGCCCGACACTATCGTCAGTGATGCTGTCCAAATCATACCAAACGCTACCCTGTATCACTTCGGCATTCTCACATCGAGTGTTCACATGGGATGGGCTAGGGCTGTCTGCGGACGGCTGAAAAGCGATTATCGCTACTCAAAAGATATCGTTTACAACAATTTCCCGTGGCCCGACGCAACGGATAAGCAAAAAGCAGAGATTGAAAAGCTGGCGCAGGGCATTTTGGATGCTAGGACAAAATTCCCCAAAAGCTCACTTGCAGACCTCTACGACCCGCTGACCATGCCACCGGAACTCCTCAAAGCCCATCACGCCCTCGACCGAGCAGTGATGAAGCTCTATGGGTTTACTAAAGACATGGCAGAGCCTGAGATCGTGGCGGAGTTGATGAACATGCATAAAACACTGGTGGCTACCCAAAAGAACACTAAGGCATAGTCAAGCCTACAGACTTTAAGACCTTTTGGCACCAGCTATTGTTAGACATTGGCTTAGTCGATTTTGCCTCCCTGATGAATGGTTGCGAATGATGTAACTCCGGTGGTTGCCCTTGTATAGCGGTTCCCCTTGACAAACGCATTTATCCGGAAACCATGACTTACCATGCCGCTCTCACCTTGGCAGGTGTTCGCTACATTCCAGTCATGGTTCCTAGCACGCTCGTGCCTCAGGGAATTGCTCTAGTTTCCAGCTTCACCTTCGTCCTGCAGGCAAATCCCGACCTGGTGCAACGTAACATAAAAATGTTGCGTTGCACTAGCAGCCCTCAATGCTACACTGAACACCATACAATCGGAGTCAACAATGAAAACAATGAATCTGACAAAACTGACAGCCATCGTTCCAGCCTGCCTAATTATCTTAGCCCTTAGACCCTATCTGTCGGCACAACACGCGATAGACCTCCACGTCCAGGATCGCGTGGCCCAGGTAGAACCAGCGCGTCTCAAGGCAATCGTCCAGTCGCTGGTTGATTTTGGTACACGCCACTCGCTCTCTGACCCCACCAACCCCACCAGGGGTAACAGAGCGGCTCAGCGATGGATTATAGACCACATAAAATCTCTCCAGGCACTTCCAGGCAGCAGACTACAACTCTATGAAGAGCGTTTTATGGCCGGCGGCAGTGGACGGTTGCCAGACCCCGTAGAGCTGGCCAACCTTGGTGCCATTTTGCCTGGAACAGATCCAGCCAGAAGCAAGGATGTTCTGGTAATTGCCGGCCACTACGACAGTCTGCCGTCCGGCAGGGATGTCAACGCTGATGGGCCTGGCGCGGTGGACGATGCCAGCGGAGTGTCTATCTCCCTGGAAATGGCCCGCATCATGGCCGCCGAAAAACCTGCAATAACAATATACTTTGTCGCCTCGGCAGCAGAGGAACAAGGACTTGTAGGAGCTACCCACCTGGCCAAACGCCTCAAGAGCGAAGGCTACACTGTAAGGGGCATGGTAGCCGTTGACATACTGGGGAACATCAAGGGAATCAACAACGACACAGACAACACCACCATCCGCTGTTTCTCAGAGGGAGTACCTAGTGCCGAAACAGACGCGCAAAAGCGCATACGAGAGGCTCTGGGCGGTGAAAACGATGGCCTGAGTCGCGAATTTGCCAGATATGTTAAACGCTTTGGCGAGCCTTATTCAGACAACCTGGACATCTGGTTAATGCTGCGGCGTGACCGTGTTGGACGCGGAGGCGACCATACGCCCTTTGCCAATGAAGGTTTCCCTGGTATTCGCTTCACTGACACCTTTGAACACTACGACCGCCAGCACCAGATTCCCCGTATCGAAAATGGTCGCAAATATGGCGACACCATGGAATTTTTTGATGAAAACTACGTTGCCAAAGTCGCACGCGCACTCCTGGCATCCTTCATGCACCTCAGCCACGCCCCTGCCCCGCCCTTTGAAGTTGGCATTGGCGGCAATGGCACCGCCAACACCATACTCCGGTGGAAATTGCCAGATGATGACAGAATCAGCGGCCTGATCCTCTATCGCCGCCGTTCCGACTCCATACACTGGCAGAGGACGCGTATGCTACCAAAATCAACGGAAGTAATACTCCAGGACGTAATGCTGGACAACTACGTATTTGCTATCGCCACCGTTGATGCCAAGGGCAACGAGAGCGTACCTGTATATCCGACCGCTCTGTTGAGGTAGTTTTATTTGCTGAGCATAATATCAAAACCGTGCCGTACTTCTGCCCCTTTCTAGCTCATATAGCGGTTCAACTTTTTGTAGTTGAACTGCTATATGCCAGGATTTGCCTGCAAATCATGGCCGTTTGTTGTTCATAGGCGGGCTTGGCTCGCCGTTAAGTGA
>Ga0082212_10004901_pt1 | contig 18475 bp, 16 predicted proteins | sample TergutNt197P3_FD_71548 | JGI IMG/M metagenome (GOLD analysis project Ga0082212, IMG submission 71548) | Neocapritermes taracua P3 segment gut microbial communities from Petit-Saut dam, French Guiana - Nt197 P3 | ecosystem: Host-associated > Arthropoda: Insects > Digestive system > Gut ...
CCGTATCGAGATCTTTAAAGGATTTGGTCTTTGAGCCGACCTTGATATCAAGTTTGAAAACTGCGTCCGGGAGGTCTTCAAACCAGAAATCACCAAAGTGGTCTGACTTAGCTTTATAGGTCTTGCCTCCGCCGGTGAGGACGCATTCAGCGCCGATATGCACCTCGTCAGCCTTGGGATTAAAGACTGTGCCTGCGATAAATTTCTTAGGCACGTTAAGGTAATACACTCTGGGTTTTGTGCCGAGCTCAGGTTTCATGACCTCTGCGTTTTTGATGAGGTCTTTCGCGTCAGCTTCGTCCATGATCTTTATGCACAACGTCGGGCAGTTGTCGGAACATCTTGTTTCTTTCCAGCCCTCGTCAATAAGATGCGCGCAGCCAGTGCATTTCTGGGCGATATTAAGATCCTTATTGAAGTAGACGGCGTCGTACGGGCAGGCGTCTACGCACAAACGGCATCCGGTGCACTTGGTCGGGTCGCTTATTACGAGCCCGTCGTCCCTCTTGTATTTCGCGCCGGAACGGCATACTTTCATACAGGGGGCGTTGTCGCAATGCATGCAGATATGAGGCCGGTACGCTACTTTTACCTTCGGTACTGTGCCGCGCACCTTCTCTTGGATCTTCAGCCAGAAATGACCGATTTCAGGCTGGGGTTTCGCGATCGGAGTCCAGTCGTTGCCGACGTGTTCATCCTTGCAGGCTGTCTGACATGTATAGCAGCCGTTGCAGCGGGACACGTCCACCGTCAATACTTTTGCCATTATGTTTCCTCCGCTTCAACTGTTTTTGAGCCAGCCGTCGAGACACGCGCCGCAGGCCGTATCGAAGGCGCGGCTGAACGCTTCGGGGAAATTTTTTCTCCAGTCCGCCATCTCTTCATCGCTCACAGGCGCAGTGTCGACAAGATATCCGCTGACGACCATGCCCGTTACCGTTTTTGATGTTATGGCGGCGGGCGATATGAGGTTGATGGCGCCGCCGCGGTCGATACCTTCGGGGTCGATGGGGTCAAATCGCGAGCCGTGGTCGACATAAACCACGCCCTCGCGAACGCGCTCTGTCAAAAAAGCCGCGCAGAGCACAATACCGCGTTCGTTGAACACCTTTATAACGCCGCCGTGCTCTATGCCTTTCTCGGCGGCAGTTTTGGGATTGATCCACGCGCTCTCGTACTGATATCCGTCTTTTGCCCTCATTTTCATGAGGCTGACCTCTCTGTTCCAGGGGTGGTCGTCAAGCTGAGCGTGAAAACGCCATCTGCCGTGATTTGACATGCACAGCAGCGGATATTTCTTCGCGCGCTCTCCGAAAAGGCTTTCGTCGTGCAAATCGCTGCGCTCCACATATTTCGGATAAGGAGGCCGTTCCTCGTCGTCGGGAAAGTGCTCCGCTATCTTGGTGGATGTGAATTCGAGCTTGCCCGTCGGCGTCGACAAGGGGTTGTTTTCGGGATCGTCGGCGAATTCACGCAGTCCCGCCGGTATGTTTTCGATTCCCTCAACGGGCGGTATGATAAAGATTCCTTTCTTGCGGAATTCATCCTCGGTGTCGAGATCGGACACGTTTGATGCAAGCCAGAAAAGGTCGATCAGCTTATCGAGAGGAAGCTCGTTATTGGTGTAGGCCATGTAATAATCATTTCCGAGTTTTTTTGCCACTTCGGCGACACAGTCGAAGTCGTTTTTTGATTCACCGACGGGCGGGCAGGCCGCGCCTTCGCGAAAAACGGATTCGAATATCCCGCCGTTAAAATCCTCGCAGATATCTTCCATTTCAAACTTCGTAGCCACGGGCAATATGATATCCGCGAGATAACAATCGTTTTCAAGCCAGGGATGCTGCGCCACCACAGTTTCGACGGATTTTGACCGGAGCGCTCTGACAAAGCGGAAACCATCGTTCCAGCACGTCACCATACAAGGGCTGTCCGTCCATATCATATGTATGTTTGAACAGCCCGGCGCGGGGAATTCGTGTTTTTCCCACTGTTCGAAATCCGGGCCGCAGAATGTATGAAGACCGTACCATTCGACCCTGCCGTCGATTATGGCGTCGTGGACCATGCACTTCGGAACAGACTGGGCGGGAGGCGTTTTTGAGGGTTTTGTCACCTCTCTGAGCAAGTTGAGGTCCGCCGTGAATTTTTCTCTGTCGACGATCAGGTCTTTTTCGGTATATCTTCTCTCAATGTCGTTGATACGCTCATCCATGTTTTCCATGACAAAACCCTCGCTTTTGCCCGGAGGGGGAACGGCTTGAGCGCGGTTGGGTATTTTGGGATCTGTTTCGCCCTGATAAGGCAGCGGCAGATTTTTTGAGAAAATACCCCATTCGAGCCATTTGACCTGATGGACGCCGGGCTTGCCGAGGCCTCTCATGCCGAGCAATATCGACTGAAGGCGGGCGGGTTCGGTTGAAAAAGGCCCGCGTATGCCGGGGCCGCCGTTTCCTATGGTCACGCTGATGATTTTCTTGCCCCAGTAACGCGCAAGCGCCTTAATTGTATACTCGGGCACGCCGCATTTTTCAGCGGCCCATTTTGCCGTCTTCGGCTGCCCGTCCGTCTCTCCCGTAACATATTTGAAAAAATCATCCGCGCCGACCGCGTGGGTTTTGACGTATTCCCGGTCATATGTTCCTTCTTTAAGCCAGATATAGGCAATGGCGAGATAAAGCGCGGCGTCCGTATTCGGCAATACGGGGATCCATTTGTCCGCGAGATAGCATCCCGAATAATTCAAAGCGGGATCGACGTATATGAATTTGACGCCGATATTATGCAGCCATTGGCTGAGACGGCTCGCCATATAGCCGTCGAAGCCCATGGGCGTCACTTCGGGATCGGCCGCCCAGAATAAAAGCGCGTCGCAATGCCGCGCTATGTCGGGCCACAGATTGCCGGCGGGCTCCATTTCACCGACCGGCTCGCCGCCCCAGACGTTTTTTGAGCCCCATGCCCAGCCTTCCCAGCTGTCCATGTTTCTCATTTGAATGGTATAGCCGCCGAGCAGTGAAAGCAGCCTGTTGGCGCAGCCGTGCGACGGCGCCGTATGTTTGCCCTCGCCGTGCATGTCCGCTTCGGACAAGACGGCGGACATGCCGTATTTTTCCTTTATTCTGAGCAGTTCGTCCGCGATTATCTGTGTGGCTTCGTCCCAGCTTATGCGCTCATAGCCGCTGACACCGCGATTCTGAGGATTACGCTCCCCTTTCGGGTCCCAGTCCACCCTTTTAAGAGGGTATTTGACGCGGTTTTTTGAGTAGACGCGCGTCTTGTACCCGATATAAAACGCTCCGTGAACCGTATGTGTCGGCGGTTCGAATACACTTCCTCTCGCCTCCATTTTCCACGGGCGTTTTTCTTTCATGTCGGCTGCTTCGTCATATTTGAAAGGCCTGACCCTTATAACCTTGCCGTCTTTGTCGCTGTCGACCAAAGTCGGCGGGCCGCTGATGGGACCTTGCAGGCCGGCAGATTTCACTGTACGTTTATGGGCTTTTATGTCTATAGGCTTATTCGTCATTATTCTCCTCCGTTTCGTGCCGGCGCCGAGGGCTTGCCGGCACCGGCATAAATATGATCCGGTCCGGGCATATCGTTTGAAATGCATCGATCCCCGCAGATCGTTTATTCGTAACAGCCTTCGGTCGATTTTATAAGCGTGTCAAATTGCTCCGTGTCATGGCCGTACCAAATCGTCGCCTTATGTTTATTCACGTAGCCTAAAAGACGGTCGACGGCGAGTTTATAACCGTCAAGGTCATATACGACCATGGGAGGGTATGCCGGCGGGCCGATATTCTCGCGGCAGTAGATAACGTCGCCGGCTATGACGACGGTCCCGTGTTCGGGCAGATGCGCGACAAGGCATAATATGCCGAAAGAGTGCCCGGGGCCGAAATGCAAAAGCTCAACGCCGTCGGCGATGCTGACAGTTTCCTCATCGTCGCCTAAGAGTTTCCAGTTGAGCTTGGCGTCATACCACGACTGCACGTCGGAGCCGATGTACAGGCCGCCGTGCGGCTGCAGCATGCCCAAAGCGTATAGTTTTGCGACTCCGGTGAATTCGCGGTCACTGACTGTGATCTCGGCGTTGTTGAAGTGTTCGACGTAACCCGAGTGGTCATGGTGCAGGTGCGACATTATGAGCGTTTTTATGTCTTCGGGCTTGTGACCGAGTTGGGCGAGGCGGCTGATAACATTCATATCTTCCGGAATCGACCAGGGCCTGTGATGCCTTTCGCTTTTACTCCAGCCGGTATCGTACAATATGAGTCCTTTATCCGGATGGTCGATCAGAAAAGACATGCAGGGGATGGGGATAATGTCTGTAGGATCGAAAGGCGCGCCGGTGCATACTCTGGCTTCGCGCGGCATGTCCGGGGCTCCCTTGTGATCGAAAACATACAGCTTCATTTTGCGGCTCATAACAATACCTCCTCACATTAGCGACGGCAGCCAAAGGCTCAATACCGGCAGCGCGACGAGCAGCGCGACGTGCAGAAAATCCATGCAGACAAAAGGTATTATCCCGCGGTATAAAGTGCCCATGGGAACGTCGCAGGATTTTGCGCAGACAAAAAGATTGAGGCCGAAAGGCGGCGATATCATTCCAATCTCCATCATGCGGGTCATAATAACCCCGAACCAGATAAGGCTGTAGCCTATCTCTTCCATAACGGGATAAACAAATCCGAGCGTTAAAAGGATACACGGGAAAACGTCCATGAACATGCCGAGAAATATATAGAATATCAATACGCAGATCAAAATGACGACGCGCGGTACCTCATAGACAGTGTAAAGTATGCCGACATTGTTTGAAAGCCAGGCCGGAAGGCGGCTGAAAGCCATAAAACGCATGAAAACATAGGCTCCGATGAGAAGCAGATATATCATGCAGGAGTATGATAAGGTCTCTTTTAAAGCGTTAATGAATTTATTCACGGTCAGGCGTCTTCCGAACACAGCGACTAAAAGCGTGACAATGACGCCTATGGTCGCAGCCTCGGTCGGAGTGAAGAAACCGGCGTACATTCCTATCATCATAACGAGAAAAACCAGTACGATAGGCCAAATGAGCCTGAGTGAAATCAATTTTTCCTTAAATGAATATCCCTCCGCGGCTGCCGGCGGTATCTCGCCTGATTTGCCCTTGGTTTTAAATGCGATCACGATCATGTAAAAAATGACCATGAGGATACCGGGTATTATTCCTGCCATGAACAGCTTCCCGACGGATTGTTCGGTAATAAGCGCGTATATGATGAAACAAATGCTGGGCGGTATCAGTATGCCGATGGTCCCGCCCGCAGCAATGGTCGCGGACGCCAATCCTTCCCCGTAGCCGTGCTTTTTCATTTCCGGATATGATACTTTGGACATCGTCACGGCCGACGTCACGCTGTCGCCGCAGACCGCCGCGAAAAACCCGCAGGCGACTATCGTCGCCATGGCAAGTCCGCCGCGAAGCCGGCCGAGCCAGGTCCGCGCGGCGATGTAGAGATCGGCGCCCAAACCGGATTCCGAAATCAAGACTCCCATGAAAATAAATACCGGCATACACGCCAAGGTATAATATGATGTTGTGGTGTACGGTATCATGCCGAGCAGTATCGCGGCCGAGCCGTAGCCGCCTAAGATTATGCAGCCCGCAAAGCCCACAAGCATCATGGATACGCCGACCCACATTTTTGAAAACAGTAAAAGGACAAGTACGGCGATTCCGATAAGTCCGATGATCTCATTGCTCATGCCGTTCCCTCCCCGATCTCCGCCGAACGGCTTTTTTCTTTCATCTTATGTTTTTTGTATTTCGAGAGGGGAATCGATATCGTTATAAGAAGGAATCCCGTGCCGGACAGGACCAAAAAAGGCCACCGCGGGATTTTGAGCATTTGCGATACCGTGCCTATGCTTTTGGTAACGCCGCTTTGAACGAAACAGTAATAGGAGGCGAACGCGCACATCACGGCGTGGATGATATCCATAAGCGCCCTGATAAGAGGTTCCGCTTTTTTAAAATCAAAGAGTTCGACTTTTGTGAAACTGTCAACAAAGGTCGCCTTCCCGAAGCTTAAAAAAATTACGACGCACATCAAATATGAAATGAGCTCCATGCTTCCGAGGACCGAGCTGCTGAACATGCGCAGTATTACGTCCGTCGCGGTTATCACCATCATGGCGATAAGCCCGATACCTCCGATAACGGAAAGGTTTTCGGCAATAAAGCACAGGAAATCCAATATCAAATACAAGATTTTTTTCATATGTTTCACCTTCATTTACGCCGGCCGATACCGCCAATAAGCAGATATCCGGTGCGGACAGACCCTGTATCGTGCCTGCCCGCACCGGAAAAAATCGATTTTTATCAGTATTTCGCCAAGAGTTCCTGAAGCTTGTCTAAAGTCGACTGCGCGGGGAAGCCGGCGGCGGCAACGTTTTCGACCCACAGAGCGTTGAATTGGTCGATGTATTCGTACCAAGGCGCCAGTTCTTCCGGGGTGGAGAGGTATACGAATTCCTGACCTTGTTCTGCGGCATAATTCTTCGAGTATTCAGCCGAGGGGTAGTCAAGATCGATGGTCAGGGTCGAGCCGGATCTGAAGCCGTCCCAAACTATTTTCTGATGCTCGGGGCTGAGACTGTGCCATGTGTCGGCGTTTATGATATAGCCCATGATCCCGAAGAAAATGCCGCCGCCGTCCGCTCCGAACATAAGATGATAATCGGTGAGTTCGATGCATTTGTACCCGTCAAGCCCGGGCCAGTGGACCGCCTGAGCCTGAATGACTCCGCGCTCCATGCTGAGATAGTAGTCTGCCGGATCGAGCGTCAAAGCGTTGGCGCCCATTAAAGCGAAGTAACCCGAAACGCCGCCGAGCGCCTCAATGCCGACGCCTTTCATATCATCGGGAGTGAGTGGTTTTATTCCCCTGCAATGGAGGCTTGATCCGAAAAGCGCATACAGTCCGAGCCAGCGCACACCGACAGTCTCCATCTCCTCTTGAAGCTCGGGAACGAGATCAATCAGCTCATAGCAGGCGTCGGTGACCTCTTGAGGCTTGGGCAGATATTTCTGCATGGTGGTAAACACGCTGTTGAGCGTCACGACCGAGTCGGTCGCCGCCGGACCGACTATGCCGATATCGGCCACTTTTTGCCGGACGCCTTGGTATGTGTCGTTAAAGCCGAGAAGCGTGCCGTCGTGATATACCTCGACCTTTATCGCGCCGTTTGATTCTCTTTCGATGTATTCCGCCGCGTGGTCAATGCCCACGCCGAAAGGTAAAGCAGCCGGAGCAAAGTTATTTACCTTGAGGGTTACGACCGAATCCTGATTTCCTTGATTCGCTTGGTTTGAGGAGCCGCAGCCCGCAAACAAAGCCGCCGTCAGTGCAAAAGCCAATAATACAGCCGGTATTCTTTTCATTTTTCAGTCCTCCTGATTTTTTATTTTTTGTATTCGAAATGAATAATAAACTATGGAGCGGCGCCCGTGTCAACAGTTGTACGGGCTGCCGGCGCATTAATAATGAATTCGCTGCCCGTCTACTCGCCGTCGTCCGAGCCGTCCCCGTCAAAGTCGAGTTCAAGCTCCTCGCCGCAGTTGGCGCATTCCGTTTCGCCGGAATCGAGAGTTTCCTTGTCTATCGTCATCACAATGCCGCACTTCGGGCAGCGGACTTCATATATTTCGGGAAACTCACCGCCGTCGCGGCAGCTTGCGCAGCAATCGTCGTCCTTGTCCCCGTAAACTATGTCTTCAATGTCGGCGAGATCGTCCGACAGCGAGTCGATCTCCTCGCTCAGATCCAAGTCGTTCTCCTCAAGCGCCTTTATGTCGCGGGCAACGGCTTCGAAAGCGTCAATGACGGCGGCAAACATTTTGCCCTCGTTTGTCGCGGGGTCGATGGCGAGACCGTCGGCAAGGCCTTTAAGATACGCTGTTTTCTCGGAAGTCGTCATTTGCTGCGTCTCCTTTCGCTAACCTTTCGCGCGCTCAAGGTATTCTCCCGTGCGCGTGTCTATTTTTATTCTGTCTCCGGGATTTATGAACAAGGGGACTTTAACTTCGGCGCCTGTTTCCAATTCGGCGGGTTTTGTAACGTTGGTGGCGGTGTTTCCGGCGAAACCGGGGTCGGTATGCGTTACTTCAAGTTCAACGAAATTCGGCGGTTCGACCGCGAATACTTTACCTTTGTAGGAGCTTACCGTGCAGATCATGTTTTCTTTGACAAAGCGGAAGCCGTCGGAAAGCTCGCTCTTATCAATAGGCTCAAGCTCATATGTCTCGGTATTCATGAAATAATAGAGGTTGCCGTCCGCGTAGCTGTATTCCATGCCGCGCCGCTCGACAAACGCGTTCTCGAATTTCGCGGATGGGTTGAATGAGGTTTCCACCACCGCTCCCGTGATGACGTTTTTCATTTTTGTGCGGACGAAAGCCGCGCCTTTTCCGGGTTTGACATGCTGAAATTCAATTATCTGCATTACCTGGCCGTCCATCTCGAAGGTCACGCCGTTTCGAAAATCTCCCGCGGAAATCATTATGGGTTCCTCCCGTTTATAATTATCTCGGTGTCCGGTTCATCATTTTATACCCTCCGGGGCCGGTTTGCAAGAAATATTCACAAAACAATGAGGTTCTTGGGCGCTTTTGTAAGGTTTTGCGGCCCGGCTTCGGTGATGAGCAGCATGTCTTCGATCCTTACGCCGAATTCTTTCGGTATATAGATTCCGGGCTCCGCCGTGACGATGCAGCCCGGCGCCAATGCTTTTGTCTCATCTTGGGACAGACTCGGAGTCTCGTGTACTTCAAGACCCGTTCCGTGACCGAAACCGTGGCAAAAAAACTCGCCGTAACCCGCGTTTTCGATAACGCGTCTTGCGGCGGCGTCGGGTTCTTTTCCGGGGACGCCGGCTTTTGCGGCGGAAATGCCTTCAAGCTGCGCGCGCAAAACGACGTCATAAATGCCGGCCTGTTTTTCGGTAACGCCGCCGACGGCGACAGTTCGCGTCATGTCGGATTTGTATCCGTTGACCGAGCAGCCGAAGTCCATCAAAACAAAGTCGCCTTTTTCTATTGCCTTCGGACCGGGTTCGCCGTGAGGCACGGAGGTTTTTGCCCCGGAGAGAACAATGGGATCGAAAGAGGGCTTTTCGGCCCCGTCTTTCAGCATCAAATATACGAGTTCGGCGGCCGTTTCTTTTTCGGTGATCCCCGGTTTTATTATTCTCAGTACGCGCTCAAAAGCGGACTCCGCTGTTTTCTGAGCTTTTCGGATACAATCGATCTCATCTTCATCTTTTGATTCGCGCATACCGGACAGTATATCCTCAGCGGGAACAAGGTCGGCGGGCAGAGAGGATCTTCGTTTGAGATATTCCCTGCAGGTCATGCGGCCTTCTTCATAACCTAAAGTTCTTATCGAATTGTCTTTTATTATGCCGCAGAGCAGGTCATTGACGGCGGCGGAGCCCGAAACCGAAATGACCTCGGCGCTTTTGACGCTCGCGCGGGCGGCTTCGATGTATCTGCCGTCGGTCAAAAAAAAGGTTTTGCTTTTGGTTATCAAAATAACGCCGGCTGAAGAATGAAATCCGACGGCGTACCGACGGTTTGTTTCGGAAGTGATCATAAGAGCGTCAAGCCCCGCGCCGTCAAGTTTGCGGCGTATTTTATCCGTACGGTTCATTTTCCGTTTTTGACCTTATAAAACAGCCTGAACGGAAACTCAAACAGATAACGCAAGGCTAAGAACGGATTCCGAAACAGGTCGATGGGGTTGACCGCTATCGTTGTGATTCCGGCGCGTCTGCCGCACAAAACGTCGGTATATATCTGATCCCCCACGATGGCGGTCTTTTCGGCGGGAACGTTTTTTTCCGCCATAACAAGCCGGAGCATTTTCCGCGACGGTTTCTTGGCGCCCCGCGCGAAGCCTATTTCCAGTTCGCGGGCAAAGATCTCCGGTTTTTTACCATTATTGTTTGACAGGATAAAAGGGTCGATCTTATTGGCCTTTAAGCCGTTGATCCACTCTTTCAGTGCCGGAGAAGGCTTTCTTATATGATAAGGCGACATTGTATTGTCCAAATCGAGCAAAAGCAAATTTATTCCCATGTCCCGAAGCCGGACCGGATCTATGTCGTATATGGAGTTTACCATGTAATGCGGTACGGGCCAAGAACTCATGGGCTGCTCCTTGCTCTACGCCGTTCGGGCGACCAAGCTGTCATTTCTTTCAAATGGGATGGACATGTTGAGTAAACCGTAATAAGAGATCGGTTTGCCGTCCGAAAGAAACAAAACGAAGTCCGTTTCTTTAAGAGACGTCAAAGAGTTCACGATGGAATATACCGCAAGCCTTGCGACGGCGGGTTCCGGGGGTTCGTTATCGATGAAGGCGGACGACAGATCGACTGTGCAAAGCCCTTCTTCCGTCGTGATCGCCAAAAGCTCCGTCCCCGGGGGAATAAAGGACAGGAGGCTTTCGTTGTACGGGCCGCGCAGAAGTTCTTCAATGACATATCTCTCAAGCGGGGTGTCCGCGTCGACGGTAAGAGTGTGGTATTCGGGCCGCAAGAGATCAACGGACGTGTCCGTGAAATAGAGGCGCAGGCTCTTTTCGTAGGGTAATGTTTCCGTATCATATAACATTATGCCGTCAGGTGTCAAGGCTTCGAAGATCATGCTGCCGGCGGCGCGTATCGTCACGGAGCTGATGTCCTCAAGTTCGCACAGCGTAAGTGTTATGCATGAACCGGCGAGCGTTTTTTCAAACGCGGGAAGTTCCTCGAAATTATCGCTGACAGTCACGAGGGCGAAGCCGTTTGCCGTATCGACCGATATGATTTTTACGCCGTCGGGCAAGGAGCCGGACAGGCCGGCAGTAAAGGCCGGGCTGTTGAGAGCGTTTATTACGACGTCCCGCTTCGAGACGGATACGGGCGTCGTGACGATCTCATAAGTGATAAGCCTGTCGGAATATATACGCTCCCCCGTGCGGGTCCTGTATATGAACACTTCCCCCGGGCCGGCTTCGTCCGGCGGCGCGCCTCTGACTGCGCAAGCCGTAAAAAGTCCGATCGAGAGAAAAAGCGATATGCATGTTTTAAGACAGGTTTTCATTTTCGGTGTCCTCATTTTCGTCATAAACAGGGAAAATGACCTTGAATTCCGCGCCCCGCGAGCGCCCGGGCACGACTTGCACGGAACCTCCGTAGAGCCCGGCGGCGTCACGAACGATGGACAGCCCCAAACCGCTGCCTCCCGCTTCCACCGAACGGGATTGGTCTACTCTGTAGAATCTTGAAAAAATGTGAGGGATGTCCTCCTCCGGGATACCGACGCCGGTATCCTCAACCGTCATAACGGCAACTCGGTCTTCGGCGCTGATGCAGACGGTCACGCTGCCGTTTTCGGTGTTGTATTTGATGGCGTTTTCTATCAGATTAAAAACTATCCGATAGAGGTCATCCTCATAAATTGAGATAAAACAGTCTTTTTCGGTGTTGAGATACAGACTGATATTGCGTTCTCCGGCCAAAGGCGACAGCATGCGCAAGGTGCGCTCGGCGACGTCTTTCATGTTGACTTTTGATTTCGCGGCCAAAGCGCCGTCGTCGATGCGGGTCAGGGTCAGAAGCTTTTCGGTGGTGCGCTGCAGCCTTTCCGCCTCCGTGCCTATGTCCGAGACAAACTCGCGCATGGTATCGACACTCATTTGTTCGCTGTGGGCAATGCTGTCCGAGAGCAGACGTATCGAAGCTAAAGGCGTCTTGAGCTCGTGCGAGGCGTCCGAAACGAAACGTCTGCGCAGATTCTCGGTATTCCTGAGCCGTTTTGTCATGTCGTTGAACTCGTCGCCGAGTTCTGTTATTTCGTCCGCGCCCTTTGTTTTAAGGAGATAATCATAGTTGCCGTCCCTGACGATACGCATCGCCCTGACAAGTTCGGTTATCCGCATCGTCAGAGCCCTTGTGAACAGGAGTATCAAAAAAAGGGCAAGAGCGCCGACGGACAGGGAAATGCTTCGCATATTGCTCTGTATGCCGGCAATCAGCTCGGCTTGTTTCGAATCGTATTCATAGAGATAGACCGCGCCGATTATGCGGCCTCCCGGCGTGACGGGCGCCGCGGCGCGGCTCATGAAAGCGCCGTCCGAATATTTCGAATAAAAAACCACGGAGCCGGACAAGGCGCGGCTTATTTCCGGAAAAAGAGCAAATCGTCCGACGCCGGAGTCGACTATCGATGTGTCGTAGAGTATTCTGCCGGAATCATCGGTGATGATTATCCTGTCGAGAGGAATAACGTCCAAAAGCTCCATCACCTGGTTAACGCCTTCTACTGTCAGGGTGTCCAAAGCCGCGAGCGATGATGATAATACGGAAGCCCGGTTTTGCAGAGAGCTTTGTTTTGACTCAAATACCAAATCTCTCGAGGCTGTCATGGGATAGATGTTCATGATAGTCAAAAGCGCGGCGATCAGGATAAAAAATGTTACCATAAATTTAAGCCAGACGCCGTATTTTGCTCTTTTGACAGGCAAAGCGCTCCCGTTTTCCTCCGCCTTGTCCCCCGGCGGCCCGGCTCCCCGGAAAAAGCGGCTAATCTTTGAAAAAATATCCAACGCCCCACTTCGTTATGATATACTCCGGCTGCGCGGGGTCGCGTTCGAGTTTTTCGCGCAGGCGTCTGATATGTACGTCGACGGTGCGGATGTCGCCGCTGAAATCATAGCCCCATACCTGATCCAAAAGCGCCTCTCTGCTGTATACCTTTCCCGGATTTCTCATAAGCAGTTCTATAAGGTCGAATTCCTTGACGGTGAGATCGACGCTCTCGTCGCTTTTTTCAGCGGAACGTCTTACGGCGTCTATCGAAATGCTTCCTCTTATTATTTTATCGGAGTGATCGCCGCCGGGTATCTTCGAGCGGCGCAGCAGGGCTCTTATTCTCGCTTTCAGCTCAAGTATGTTGAACGGTTTTGTGATATAGTCGTCGGCGCCGTATTCGAGTCCTATTATTTTATCGGCGTCCTCGCTTTTTGCGGTCAGCATGATGATGGGAACGTCGGAAAATTCCCGTATCTTGCTGCAGGCGTTCAGCCCGTCAAGCTTAGGCATCATCAGGTCGAGCAGAATCAATCCGTATCCTCCGGCGCGCGCCGATTCCACGGCGGTCTCACCGTCGAAACATGCGTCCACCTCGTATCCTTCGTTTTCCAAATTGAATTTTATTCCTTTGACAAGCAGTTTTTCGTCGTCCACCACCAAGATTCTCATGCCGGATGTCCTTTCAGTCAAGTTGTTGTGATGAGGTCGGAAACGGCGGCGTACTTCGCCTCGCCTATACCGTTGACGTTCATGATGTCGTCCGCGTGTTTGAAGTCGCCGTTTTCCTTCCTGTAGGCGATTATGCGCTCGGCAAGGATCTCGCCTATACCCGGAAGGGTTTTAAGCTCTTCCGCCCCGGCGGTATTGATATTCACCTTGCGGTCTTCAGCCGAAACATAAGGAGCGCCGGCGCCGCCCGTATCCTCAGACGGACTTGCGGGTACGGCGCGCGCGTATTTATTCTCCGCGGAGATACTGAAATCGGAGCCTCTTGCGTCGGAACCGAATAAGTATCCGACGAGAGCGACAACAAAACACGCTGTTATAATAAGCGCCGCTTTTTCCGATTTCGGGAGTTTCATTTCTGCCCCGGCTTTCCCGGGCGACCTGCGGCCCGTGAATAGTTGTTGATTTTCCCCCGCGGGTTCTTTATAATCAATACGGATAATGACATTGCGCCGATTGCCGGTTTTACATAATACAATAATAACACATATACCCGGAGAGAAACATGAAAATTTTCAGAAACTCGCTCATAATAATAATCATTGCCGCCTTGTTGTCGGCAGCCGCGCCGTTTTCGGCGTCGGCTCTTGAAGAACCGGAACTCTTGTCTGTATCGGCCATACTGACCGACCTGCATACGGACAGGGTGTTTTTCAGCGTGAATGCCGATATGAAGGCTTATCCCGCGAGCCTTACGAAAATCATGACCGTGCTTTTGGCTGTGGAGGCTGTGGAGGACGCCAGAGTGTCTTTGCAGGATGAAGTCACGGTTTCGGAGAATATCATGTTTGACCTTGAAGAGGACGGCAGCACAGCCGGCATAAGACCCGGAGAGACGATGACTCTCGAAGGGCTTTTGTACTGCGCGATGCTCGTTTCCGCAAATGAGGCCTGCAACGCCATCGCCGAGTATATTGGCGGCGGGATACCGGAGTTCATTGACATGATGAACAGTAAAGCAGCCGCTTTGGGCTGCGCCTACACTCGATTTCAAAACACTCACGGGCTGCCGAACGAGGAACACTATACAACTGCCCGCGATCTGTCCGTTATCAGTAAAGAGGCCATGAGCAGACCGCTGTTCGCGGATATATGCAACACAAAGACAAAAATAATACCGGCGACGAACCTGTCTGAGCAGCGTGAACTGTTTAATACAAACGCGCTCCTGCACAGAACGCAGAACTATCCGGATTATGAATACGAATACGCCCGCGGGATAAAAACGGGCTATACCTCGGCCGCCGGTTATTGCTTGGCCTCGACCGCCGAGAAAAACGACGTTTTTCTCATTGCAGTTGTTATGGGAGGCCCGTCGCTTCAAAATGACGACGGTACGGTGAGCCACGGGAATTTTGCCGATTCGATAACGCTCTATGAATGGGTATTCAACAATTTCAGCTACCGTGAAATACTCAGATCGTCCGAACTTGTGGCTGAAGTGCCGGTATTGATGGCGAGCGGCACGGATTCGCTGCTTCTCAGACCGGAATCCTCGGTATCCGCTCTTGTTCCGAACGATACGGAAGACGGTTTTGAACGTGAGATCATAATTTACAGCGAACGGGACGGCTATGAACTCAGAGCTCCGATAGAAGCGGGGACCGTTTTGGGCGAGGTCAGGATATTCTCGGGCGGAGAGACCTTCGGGGCCGTTAAGCTTACGGCGAGTACGTCGGTCAGTATTTCCCGTGTCCGGCATTTGCAAAATCAACTGGAAAATACATGGGAACAGACGTGGGTGAGGGGCATTTTCTGGTCGTTTATACTGCTTTTGGCAGTATACGCGGCGCTTGTAATCAGATATAACACGATCAAGAAAAAGCGCCGCAGAGCCGCTTTGGCGGCAAGAAGGAGCAGGGAAGCGACTGAGGCGGGAGCAAATACAAAAGTTGTCTTTCAAAAGGAGCATAACAGAGGGCAAAACGTAAGGACTGCCCGAAGCGACATGCAGAGCGGCAAACCGGAAGAGGCTAAAGAAAACAAACCCGAGGAGCGGGATTATTTTGAGGAATTTTTTAAAAAATAGATTTTCTGCAAGGACCGAGCCGCCGAAACGATCGTGTTACGGCGGTTTTTTTGCCCGGCGGCGGTACGGCATTTGACATGATACGTAAAATGCGATATAATATTTAATCGCGTGTTATAAAAAAATGGAATCCGGCAATAAAAAGGAGACTGAAAATGAAGAAAAAAACACTGATATCGGCTTTGTTGATAATGCTTGCCGTGATAACGGTCGCGTCGGCGGGCTGCGGGGGAAAAGACGCGGGCAATCAGAATGCCGCCGAAAAAACACATATAGTGTTCGCCGACGTCATGTGGGATTCGATCGTGTTCCACAACGCGGTGGCGGGGCGGATAGCCGAAGAGGTTTTCGGTTACACATGGGAGGAAATGTCGGGCTCGACCCCGCTGACATACGAATCGCTCTTAAGAGGCGATATTGACGTGTATATGGAGATATGGACGGAAAATCTGCCGAACTATAAAGACGACGTCGCAGCCGGGAACATAAAAGAGCTCTCGGTGAATTTTGACGACAACAAGCAGGGGCTTTATGTGCCGCGCTATGTGATCGAGGGCGACGCCGCCCGCGGGATCGCGCCCATGGCCCCCGGGCTGAAGACCGTTGAGGACCTGAAGAATTACCCCGACGTGTTCAAAGATGAGGAAGATCCTTCGAAAGGGCGCGTTTACGGAGGCCCTCCCGGCTGGGAGATATCCATGGTAGTGGAAAACAAATTCTATTTATACGGTTTGGATGAAATGTTCAATCTTTTCCAGCCCGGCTCGGACACGGCCATGAGCGCGGAGATGGTGAGAGCCTACGACAGGGGAGAAGCTTTGGTGGCCTATTATTGGGAACCCACTTGGCTGCTCGGCAAATACAGCTTCATCCGGCTGAGTGACGTGCCCTTTGACCCGGAGCTCTTTTTGTCCGGGGCCTGCGACCTTCCGGCTATGCCGGTCATGATCAGCGCCAGTACCGATTTCTACGCCTCCAATCCGGAATTTTGCGCCTTCCTTGAAAAATACCGCACTTCGTCCGCTCTTACGAGCGAGGCGCTTGCGTATATACAGGATACCGGCGACTCATATGAGGGAGCGGCCGAGTGGTTCTTAAAACAGCATCCGGAATTGACTTCAAAATGGCTGACTCCGGAGCAAAACCAAAAACTGACGGCGGCGCTTTCTTAAAAAACAAATTATCACGGTTGTCCGTATCGTTCGCACAGACAGGAGATGATTTATGAGTTGGCTTTTTGAATTCCCGATAAAACTGTCGCCCGACACCAGAGGCTTGGATTCGTTTATCCGGGGCATTGCCGTGCGGTACGCGGAGTTGTTGGACGCGGGCAAGGCGGTCCTGAACGCGCTTGTTACGGGGGCCAACTTCATTATCGGGCATGTTCCGTGGTTTTTACTGATAGGATTGGTGTTTTTTCTCGGATGGAGATCACATAAGAGATTTCGAACGGGCGCTCTTTACGCCGTTTTACTCTTTCTTATCGGCCTTGCCGGACTCTGGGATCTTATGATCCTGACCCTCTCCATTGTTTTGGTCGGAGTGGTCATCGCGCTTATCATCGGATTTCCCGCCGGGATATTACTGTCTTATTCCACCGCGGCGAACAACATTGTAAGACCCGTTCTCGACACCATGCAGACCATGCCCGTTTTCGTGTATATGATACCCGCGGTCATTTTTTTCGGCATGGGCAACGCGTCGGCGGTCATAGCCACCGTCATTTACGCCATGGTGCCGGTGATACGGCTGACAAGCCTCGGCATAAGACAGATTGACAAAGAAGTGGTGGAGGCGGCCTCGGCTTTCGGCTCCACCAGATGGCAGGCGCTCATCAAGGTACAGATTCCGCAGGCTTTGCCGACGATCATGGCCGGCGTCAACCAGACGCTTATGATGGCCATGTCAATGGTTGTGACGGCGTCTCTCATAGGAGCGAGGGGATTGGGGAACGAGGTGCTGGTCGCGGTGAACCGCATCGAGATCGGCCGGGGCCTTCTGGCCGGCGGTTCCGTGGTCATCATCGCCATTCTTTTGGACCGGCTGACTCAGGGCTGGTTTGAGACGAATGAAAAAAACCGGGCCGAAGCGGAGAACCGGAAAGGGAGGAGGCCCCCCGTTGACGATCGATAATGACGCCGTTATCCGGGTAAATCATGTATACAGGCTCTACGGAGGAGATAAAAACGCCGCCTGCGAAATGAAAAAAAAGGGCGCGTCAAAAGCGGAGATCCTCAGAAAGACCGGTTCTACCATTGCGCTTTGGGATACAAATCTGTCGGTGGAGCGCGGGCGCATAACAGCTATCATCGGCTTGTCCGGCTCCGGAAAATCGACGCTTGTGCGCTGTTTGAACCGGCTCAACAGGCCCGGAAAAGGCAAGGTGTTTTTTGAGGACAGAGATCTGGCTGAAATGAACAAAAAAGAGCTTTTGGAACTCCGCCGCACGAAAATCTCAATGGTTTTTCAGTCCTTCGGCCTTATGAGCCATCGCAATGTGCTGGAGAATGTTACATACGGGCCGGAGATCAACGGAGTTTCGCAGGCCTTGCGTGAGCAAAACGCCGCCTCCGTCATCTCCATGGTGGGACTGACGGGTTTGGAGACGAAGCGCTGCGACGAGCTTTCCGGCGGCATGAAACAAAGGGTCGGCATTGCCCGCGCTTTGTGCAACGACCCGGACGTATTGCTTATGGACGAGCCCTTTTCTGCGCTCGATCCGTTAGTGCGCAAGAACATGCAGTTTGAACTCCTGTCCATACAGCGCAAGCTGCATAAAACGGTGGTGTTCATCACACACGACATAGACGAGGCCTTCAAACTGGGGGACATGGTGGCAATCATGCGGGACGGCGAGATCATTCAGGTCGACACTCCCGAGCGCATGAGCGCCGAGCCCGCGGACGACTATGTGCGGGAGTTCATCAACAGCGCAGACAAGTCTAAAGTTATTTCGGTGCGCAGCATAATGATAACGCCGTCCTGCATAGTGAGGCTCGGCGACGGCATGGGGCACGCCATTAAAGAAATGCGGCAGAACGAGTTGTCAACAGTGTATGTTGTGGACGACGATATGAGGCCTGTCGG
>Ga0082212_10004902_pt1 | contig 18469 bp, 6 predicted proteins | sample TergutNt197P3_FD_71548 | JGI IMG/M metagenome (GOLD analysis project Ga0082212, IMG submission 71548) | Neocapritermes taracua P3 segment gut microbial communities from Petit-Saut dam, French Guiana - Nt197 P3 | ecosystem: Host-associated > Arthropoda: Insects > Digestive system > Gut ...
CCGTCCATTGTTTGGAGAGTAGCATTGTTACTATAGATCATCCCATTTGACTCGATGAGTACGTACTTACCGCCGGTGAGATCCCCCGGATCGCCAGACAGGCGTACAATAATGTCTCCAATATCGGCATTGCCCGTAACGATAACCTGGTCATAGATCACATTGCCGCCCGGCTCGATTTCAAAATCAACATCCAAAAAACTGCCGCTTACCATCAGCAGATCGCCGCCAATCTTCAGTTTACCGACAGGATCATTAATGAGCACCCCGTGTGTTTCTGCTTCGTAGTGGGCACCGGGCGACAGTATGCCGCCGTCTTCAATAGTAACACTTCCGCCGATGGTGCCATGTCCGGCAAGGATGGCATCGGCTTCGACAAGAGCACCGCCGTCGATGGCAGCCTCACTGTCGGCAGCAGAGCCAATGATCAGCATCCCCGCTTCGACCGTTGTGAGACCGTCGTAGGAGTTCTTTGCCGACAACACTAATGTACCTTCCCCCTTCTTGGTCAACGAATTGCCGTCCCAATAACCCTTGGGGAGGTCACCAAGTTGGGAGTTATTCGATGCCGCACTCTGATCGCCAAGAACAGTTCCCAGATCAAAAAAATCTACTTCATATTCGAGGGTAAAATCGCCGTGGGCTTTGCTGAAAGGGTTCGTAGAGTACCACGAAAGATCGACAGTCGCGGCAATTTTTGTCTTATCTTCTGTACTGGTATCTGTATCATAGTAATAATCAAGCACCACCGTCATAAAATCAACGGCTGTGTGTCCGCTGATCGTGTATTCAGTAAAGTCGTAATCTATTTCTTCTTCGGCGGCAATAACGATTACATTATTAACATGGTCCATACCATCGTAACCCATGACGCTCAAATGAAAACCGGAAGAAGCAGTATTAAGCACCACTTCGCGGGCAGTCAACGTTGCATGATCTTTGTGGATTTCGATGCCGAGCGAACCGCTGATAGTAACCGTTTCCGTCGATGTCAATAGTCCCTGTCCCAAAATGTGCAATTCCGCACCAGATTCGATCGTGATGTCTCCATACGATGTCAATTCACCCTGTTCCAAGATATTCAAGTCCGCATTGGATTTGACGAGAATGTCTCCATTCGCTATCAGATGACCGATTCCGATGCTGGAATTTCCATTGACGTTGATGACCGCACCGTCTTCGACCGTAACACCGTTGAATTTCGCCTCGTTGTGGAACGTCGCCACGGTGCCGTCGCCGGTAACGAGCAGACTGCCGGTTGCCGTAGCGTGTAACGTTGTGTCCGTCGATAAGTTTGAACCTGTGATTTTTGCACCATCAAACAGATGAATCCCGCTGGAAACGAACATGTCGGCAACCGTTACATCGGCAGTAACGATAATTTTATCGGTACCGTGATTGGTGCCGTCGTCTGTAAATTCGACCGCATCGCCTTGAACGAACCAGGTTCCTTTGGCACCGTCGTCGTATGCCCAGTGATCTCGCACTCCGGCAGTCCATTCGTGGTCATTGCCGACACCAGCGCCGACCCAAATAATCTCCGCATTCCCTTCGTCCAACACTAATTGCAGGATTTTTCCAGTCGAGTCAACGGCAACGTCGGCAAAACAGTGAATATCATTGGCAAAATCATCGGCATTGAAGACGTAGTTGATGATTCCTGACTCGGTAATGCCCTCTTCGGCTCGTACCAAGTCGTAAACGGTACGACCAGTGGGCCAAGTCCAAGCGGATGTTGTCAGGGCACCGCCGAAGACGATATTGATCGTATCGGTGAATTCGGCACCGCCGGACACGTCGATTAAGTCGTGTCCTCCCGGTAGATTAGAGTTGATATCCATGACCATGATACTGCCGTCCCACATATCGAGATTGCCGTTGATGGTCAGCGTACCGGTATCTCCTGCGAAATCGCCGGGAGAAATCGTGCTGCCGACTCCAATCGAAACCGTTCCATCGCCGCCGTTTGCCGAAACGGTACCGCCGCCCGCCAAAAGAGAGTACGAGGGTATAAAATCTAAACCTAATCCAATCCCAAAAGAACCAACGTAAATATCTCCAAAAGTACTTGTCAAAGTGGAGCCAGTGCCAACCAATACTTTTCCAGTGCCTGCGAGTGTTGTTTCCACACCGTTCGTGAGACCAATACCTATAATCATTATGTCTTCGACAGTTACCTCTCCACCATTTGTGATTTCTAATTCGCCCGTACCATTGAAAGCCGCGAAACCGACGAGGAGCATGCTACCGCCTGTCAATTTGCTAGGACCATCAACAATAACCTTGCCATAATCAGGTTCCCCATCAGTATTATCCAACGTAATAGCAATCGCAATCGCACCACTAATATCGACTTCGCCGCCGTTGGTAATTTCCAGTGTGCTCGTACCAGTGCCGTAGATATAAAGATAGTTACTCCAATAGCCGCCTGTGTTGTTCAGTCTGGAACCAGGTCCATCGACAGTTACCGTTGCACTATAACCACTGCTACTGAAAATGTCTATATCGTTCTCGATAATTGCTTCTCCGCCTCCCGTGATGTTTAGTGCACTTGTCGTGTTACTTAAAGACCCTACTTGGAGAAAACTTTTGCTTTCCAATGTACTGCCGGCTCCATCGACATTAACTGTGCCGGAAGTGATAAAAATGCTTCCGTAGTCCGTCAATGCTCTTACCTTTCCGCCGTCCAAGATGTTGAGTGTGACTGTGCTATTGCTCTCATTGCCGATGTACATCCCCACGTAGTCGTTGCTAATAAACCCCGTGCTTGTCAATTCGCTGCCGGGTCCTTCGACCGTAACCGTTGCAGTGTCACCGGCATCCTGAGCGAGATAAATCATTCTGGCACTTACCTTTCCGCCATCGGTGATGTACAATTCGCCGTTTCCTCGATTACCATCCCAGCGGTGAGCACCGACGATGAGGTCTTTATCACTTTTCAGTGTGCTTGCGTTTCCACTGTCGTCCTTTCCGTCAACCCTTACGATGCCGGTTCTTGGGGAGTTTTCGGAATAGCCGATAACAATGTCGTCAGCGGCAGTCGCCGTTCCGCCATTGGTGATGTCCAGTGAACCGTTGCCGCTATTGCCGACGTATAGTTTTTCTGCACTTTTCAGTAGGCTATCCTCGCCATCGACTGTTACTGTGCTGCTGATGCTATTAGCATTTGAACCGATAGAAATATCCCCAACTTCGGCAATCGCCTGTCCGCCGTCCAAAATGTCCAATGAAGCGGTAGCGTTATTACCGTCGCCGAGAGAGATATAACGACCTGTCAGTACGCTTCCTTCACCCTCGACCGTTACCTTACCGATGGCACCAGAACCGCGGTAAGCGATATCAATGCCGCCATAGATTCCTTGGGCAGTTGCTTTCCCGCCGCCGGTGATTAGCAGTTCACCCATTGCCCCATTTCGACCAATCATGAAATTGCCATTACTCGTCAATGTGCTGCCAGCGTCTTTGACTATTACCCGACCACTCGCACTCGGATTTTGACCGATGGTGATTCCGTGTCCAGAAGATGGGTTAGAGGATCCTGACGTTACTGTCCCGCCGTCGCTAATGGTTAATTCGCCTCGCCCGTAATTACCAACGAAGAAAGTATAAGCAGTATCAGTATCATAAGTAGCGGTCAAAGCAGAGTTGGGTCCATCGACAGTAACAATGCCGGTGCTGTTGGTATTGTTGCCGATCAAAACTCTTTCGGCAGTTGCCAACCCGTCTGATATAGTCAGTGTTCCATTACCGCCGCTGCCGCCGGTCGTGCCGGTGTTGTTGTTCCCGCCGACGATGAGTATTCCCGCGGTAGCCGTCGCAGCCAGTGTGCTATTGCCATTGACCGTAACCGTCCCGGTAGCACCGGCATAGTAACCGAGATAAATGTCTCTAGCGTTCGCCTTTCCGCCGTCGTCGATTTCCAATGTGCCGCTGCCGGAATTGCCTACGGTGAGGCTACTGCTTGTGCTTTTCAATTCGCTACCGCTACCGGTAACGCTCACTTTACTGCCGCTGGCACCGGCACTATTTGCGATCGTAATCGCATTGGTAATACTTACGAGTCCGTCATCGGCGATTTCCAATGTACCTATGCCGGAATTGCCGACGGCGAGATTGCCGCTTGTGCTTTTCAATTCGCTACCGGTGCCGGTAACACTCACTTTACTGCCGTTGGTACCGGCACCATTTGCGATCGTAATTCCACTGGCAATACTTACGAGTCCGCCGTTGTCGATTTCTAATGTGCCTATGCCGCTATTGCCGACGGTGAGATAACTACTTGTGTTTTTCAATTCGCCACCGATAACGCTCACATTACTGCCGCTGGCACCGGCATTATTTGCAATTATAATGGTATTGGTAATACTTACGAGTCCGCCGTCGGCGATTTCCAATATACCTATGCCGGAGCTGCCGATAGTGAGGTTATCACCTGTTAGTTCGCTGTCGGCGACACTAATGCTACTATTGCTTGCACTCAAACTACTGGCGATCGTTATGTTACCAGTAATATTTGTTTTTCCACCGTCCTCGATATTTAATATACCTTTACCAAAATTGCCGACCACGAGGAGATCACCTGTTAGTTCGCTATTGACGACACTAACACTACTATCGTTTGATCCCGATTGATGCGCGATCGTTATGCTACCAGTAATATTTGTTTTTCCACCGTCCTCGATCTTTAATATACCTTTACCGGAATAGCCGACGTGGAGGATACCGTTTGTGCTTTTCAATTCGCTACCGATAACGCTCACATTACTGCCGTTTGCACCGGCACCATTAGCGATCGTAATCGTACCGAAAATACTTACGAGTCCGCCGTCGGCAATTTCCAATACACCTACGCCGCTATTACCGACGGTGAGGCCGCGTCTGCCGATCAATTCGCTACCGAGTCCAGTGACAAGAACTTCACTACCGTTTGCACTGGCAGCATTGGCGATTGTAGCCGTACCAGCAATGTCTGTTTTTCCCCCCCCCTTGATTTCCAGCGTACCTAGACCGCCGTCGCCGACGGTGAAATTACCTGATGTGCTAGTATTTTTTAGTATGGAACCATCGCCGCTGACGAGAACATAGCCTTCAGAACCGTTAGTCTTCCCGATAACAATGTCTCTATTAGCAGTTACCTCTCCGCCTAGTGTAATGTCCAGTGTTCCTTTGCCATAATTACCGACGAAGAGCCCCGCATTGGAGTAAGTTGATATCAGACTAATCATTTTGCTATCAGGTCCTGTAACAATTACCTCACCATTACCGCTAGCCGCGTTGCCAATAAATATGCTCGAAACAATTTCTACCACTCCCCCGCTCTTGACGGTCAGGACCCCTTTTCCGGCACGACCAACATGAAGCCCATACGCTGCGTTAGTACCACCAGTGGTTTTCAGTTCGCTACCGGCTCCTGAAACCGTTACGTTACCTTCACTGCCAGCATAGTGACCGACGTATATTTGTGATTGTGCATGAACCTTTCCACCAGTTTCAATTTCCAGTGTGCCTTTGCCATATCTGCCGAGAATAAGACTTCCGCTCATGCCCTGTGATAATAGACCACCGGTTTGGACCGTTAGCCAGCCCTCGGAATTAGCACTGACACCAATCTCAATCTCTCTTGCAGCATATACCTCTCCCTTATCGGCGATGATCAATGTCCCTGTGCCATGATTAGTGGTGGAAAAACTACCATTGCCGCCGACGATGATGTCCAAGCCTGATCTCAGTTCGCTCCCTTCACCAGTAATCGTTGCCAAACTATCGAACATGCCATTACTTCCAATTATAACGCCGCCAGCAGTACTACCCTGAGCAACTACTTTTCCACCACCCTTCACTTCCAATTCACCCTTACCAGCACTACCTATTATCAAACTACTAGCACTACCTGCCGTCAATGTAGCATTAGTGCCGTTGACTTCTACCCTGCCGGAGGCAGTGGCAGTATCGCCGATTGTAATGCTTTGTCCACCAAGTACTGTTCCGTTATTAATGATCAGTGTACCGGTACCACTGCGACCGACGTAGAAATAAGTACTAACTGTCAGTGAGCCATTATTAGTGACGTCAATTTGACCGGAACCATTGGTACCACCGATATTAAGACCATATATATTTGCAGTGCTGTTGTTAACGAACCACCGACCAGTACCACTATTACCGACAAATACGGTGTCAGTAGAGGTCAATGTGGCGTTGGACATGAGATTAACGGTACCACTACCATTATTGTTGCCGATAGTCAGGGTACCACTGAGCGTAAGTGTGTGCCCGGTAAAGCTTAGTGTACTTGAGCCGCCAGCAATTGTGCCAACATTAAGAATGTTCGCTACCGAGTTTGCAGTGATCTCGGCGGAGTTGTTGGTATTGATATTAACGGTACCGCTACCGCTGGGTACAGTACCCATGCTCCAGTTTCCGGCGGTGTTCCAACTGCCACCAGGCGGGCCCGTCCAGTTCCAAGTCTGAGCGTGTGCGTTTCCCGCGAAGAGGCAAGCAACAATTACGGCATTGATGAATAGATTTTTCGACATTGTGAACTCCTTCGGAAGCAAAATTATCGTCCGCTCTCCCATGAAGAGAATGGACCACGCATAAAAAACGTCGCAAAAAACACAGAATTGTCTGTATTTTCAACTCCATTTGTCTATTTTGCGCAATCCTTTCGCGTTGTCTCCATTGCTATCGGCAATTCACTTGACGTCAATATAGAGAAAATAAAAAGAATAGGTCTTTTGAACCACCGACCGAGTGGAATCGGAGGGGAACGGCATGGAATCCGTGCAACCTTCCAAAGGGTGCGTCCACGTTGTTCTCAATACTCGCCGAATTCCCTGGCGGCTTCGCCCATCGCCCGGAGATTTTCGATTTTTGTGTCGTCCTGCATAATTGCCGAGGCATCGCAAATGTAACCGCCGTCCTTGCCAACGCCCTCAATGACCTTGCGGACACACTCCCGAACCTCCGCCGGTGTGCCAAAAGCCAGCAAATCGTTCGGAATCCCACCGCTAATGCAAAACTTTTCGCCGACCTCACGGTGCACCTCGAAAATATCACCGCGATCAACATGATAAACAATGCTCTTCTCCGGCAGTTGCTTGATGTGTTTCAAATTGGGATTCCAACACCCTTCGGCATAGAGCAGCGTTTGAATACCGTCTTTCCAAAGTTCCTCGATGATGTATTTCAGAGTGGGCCAGAAAAATTTCTCGAACTGCGGCGGTGAAACAAATGGTACACAACCCCGGTGGAGCCAAAGTCCGACCGGCAAGGTTTTCGAGGGATCGCTCGTCCGTTTTGCCATGTACAAAAGGTGCGGTGTCAGTGCTTCACAGGCGGCAACAACTTTTTCCGGCCGCATGAACATGTCCATGCAAAGAGCCTTGTAACCGCGCAATTTATCGGCAAGAATATCGAAGGGAGCCTTCAAAATACCGCAGATCGCTCCCGGCGTTTGGGCTTCCGCCATCATTCGTGCACAGTGCGGTCCGTAAGCATTGAAATAATTTTTCATCGCTGCCATACCGGTCAGCAACGTCATGTTGTTGTCGAACGTATTGGACTCGCCCGGTGCTTTGACGGTGTACGTCACACGGGGAAGCCAACGATTTGCCAAAAAGCCCGTCGGGTCGGCAATGAGCGCATCGTATTCGTCATCACGCATGTACGCTTCATCCTCCGGCGGTTCCAAATACTGAAAGGCAGTGGTTGCGGGAATCTGCACGCCGGGCAGAGCGTAATACTTGGTTGCCGACGCTTGAACCACGCCCGACCAGACATAGACCATGTTTGCCGGAGTGGCATCCCAGTCGAAATCTTTGCAACATTTCAAGAGAGCCTCGAATGCCAGATTGTAATCTTGCGTTACATCTTGGCATGTCATTCCTGCATAGATGGCGGTAACTTCGGCGGCGAAGGGGCGAATCGGCACCCGATCCGGCTTGCCGTTACGCATCGCCGTAAAGTACCGGTCAAGACGTTGTTGATAAAGTGTTGCCATATTGTTGCTCGTGGAGTAGAGTGAGTACCGGCATTCTACCCAAAACCAGAGCAAATAACAAGAGAGTCTGCGGAACAACAGTTACAAGGGGTGCGTCCAAATTATTGTGGACCATTACTCGGCCCCTCTCCCAAGTGGAGAGGGGATTTTGAAGAGCGGGTGTACGCAACACCCACCAGATAAAGTCCGTATGCCGGTGCCGTCGGTCCCGCCAGTGACCGATCGCCTGACTCAATGATCTCCTTCATCCGGCTTGGGCTCGCTTTCCCGCGCCGTCCTTCGACACCGAACAGCACGAGCGTACCGACAATCGTCCGCATCATATTGTACAAAAAACCGTCGGCTTCAACTTCGATTTGAAGGAGTGCTGGCAACAGCGTTGAGGGTGGAATCCGCTGCACTGAGACATCGAAAATCGTACGAACCGTCGTTTTTCGGGGAGAACCTTGCGTTTGAAAACAAGCGAAGTCATGTTTTCCTAGCAAAAACTCCGCTGCCGACTGCATCGCGGGAAGATCAAGCGGCTCCCGATAAATCCAGCAATAATTCCGGGTGATCGGACAAAAGGGACGTTGATCGTCAATCAAATACCGATACCGTTTGGAAATTGCATCGCGGATAGGATGAAACAACAGCGGAACTTCTTGGGCAGTTAAAATCCGAATATCATCAGGTAGAAAACCATTGAGTGCGCGGTAAAAAACTTCCGGCGTGAGAGTGCTTTCGGTGGAAAAAGCGGCAACCTGTTTCAGGGCGTGAACTCCGGCATCGGTGCGACCACTGCCGGTAACGGCAATTTTTTCGCCGGTAATTTTCAGGAGTACCTTTTCGAGCGTTTCCTGAATGCTCGGAACGTCCGCCTGCCGTTGCCAGCCGTTGTACCGGGTGCCGTCGTAGGCGATGTCGAGTTTTATGCGTCGCATTGGGAGTCGGCAGGGATTAGAAGTCTTAAAAAGTCCTGAAACTACTGCATTTCAAGCACATTTTTTATCGACTTTTGCCCGTCGGAAAACCACAATTTTGCCTTATTGTCCGGGCAAAATTGTGGACTGTGTTCTGTCTTTTGAAAACGCGCAATTCCTCGCCGTGTAAGGTATATCATTTATCAAACCGCTCGAAGTCGTTCGCTCCATGTTTGCACAGCGGACAAATGAAATCGACCGGCAAAACAGCACCGTCATAAACATAACCGCATATTTTGCAGATGAATCCCTTTTGCTGCGTTTTTGACGCTTGCGGCTTCGGCTTAATATGGTCGAAATAGTATTGGTAGGTTACACTCCGCTCATTTGACAACACTTTGGCTTCCGTAACGTCCGCCACGAACAATGAATGAGAGCCAAAATCGAACGTTCCCGATACCTTCGCAGAAATCACGCCGTTCGTGTATTTCGGCAGATACCGGATGCCGTTGGTCGTTCGGCCGTTATAGTCACACACCGCAAATTTGTCGGTATCTTTGCCGCTGTGAAAACCGAATTGTTCAAAAACAGAAAACGGCACACTTTCCGTCAAAATGGAGACATTCAATTCTCCCGTTTTGGCAATGATGCTATGCGTAAAATTGGCTTTGTTGACGGCAATGGAAATCCGCAAAGGATGGTCCGTAAGTTGCAAAGCGGTATTGATAATGCAACCGTTATCTTTGGTGCCGTCTTTAGCCGTAAGAACAAATAGACCGTAGGACAGTTTGAACATTGCTGCGTTGTCTATCATATTTTCCATTTTTTGTTCCCCATCTTTGTTCGAGAAGTGAAAATTATTAACCGCCGAATTCGTCCTGTTTCGTGTTGCCTACGACCTCATCGACCGATGTTTCGCCCGCTAATGTCTTGCGCCAGGCATCCATTCGCAACGTCGTCATTCCTTCGCTCAACGCCAACTTTTTGATCTCCCACGCTGTTGCGTTTTTACCCGTAATCTCCCGCACCGGATTGGAAGTCGTGAGCAACTCGTAAATACCGCTTCTGCCTCGATAGCCGACCTGTCGGCACTCGCGGCAACCCACCGCACGATACAAATATCCGCCCGCCTCTTTCAATTTGTCCCAAGGAAAGTCCGGTGGCATATCCGCCTCACTGGGAAGATACTTTTCCTTGCAGTACGAACAAAGTTTGCGTACCAATCGCTGTGCCATCACGGCTTCCACGCAACTGGAAACCAAGAACGGCTCAACGCCCATATCGATCAACCGGGTATAGGCACCCGCCGCATCGTTGGTGTGAAGCGTACTGAAAACCAAGTGTCCTGTCAGTGCCGCCTGTACAGCATTTTCCGCCGTTTCCAAGTCCCGAATTTCACCGACGAGTACGATGTCCGGGTCATGACGCAGAATACTCCGAAGAGAAGCGGCAAAGGTTAAACCGATTTTCGTATGCACTTGAATTTGACTGATTCCCGCCAAGCGATATTCCACGGGGTCTTCCGTCGTGATAATTTTTGTGGCGGCATCTTTGATTTCCGTCAAGGCACTGTACAGCGTCGTTGTCTTTCCGCTGCCGGTGGGACCTGTTACCAAAATAATGCCGTGCGGCAGTCGAATCAAATCGGAAAATTGACCGTAGATGACCGGATTCATTCCGAGTCCTTGGAGCGAAAATTCCATTGCCCCCTTGTCGAGGAGCCGCATCACAATTCCTTCGCCGTGAATCATTGGAATCACGGAAACACGAACATCAATTTCTCTGCCGGAGTATTTAAGTTGGATGCGACCGTCTTGCGGCAATCGTCGTTCGGCAATGTTCAACTTCGACATAATTTTCAACCGGCTGATGATTGCCGACTGAAAACGGTTGATTTCCGAAGGGAAATTTTGGATGTGCAGAACGCCGTCAATGCGGAATCGAATGGACAAACCATCGGCTTCGGTTTCGACGTGGATGTCGCTGGCTCTGGATTCAATCGCTTCGAGGAAAATTTCATTGACGAGGCGAATAACGGTCGGTTCCTGCGCTTGTTCGGACAATTCGGAGCCGTCCAATTCGAGATCGCCGACGAGTTCGACCCCGCCGTCGTCCTCCTTGGTTTGCGCCATGAGTCCATCAATCGTTTCGCTTCCGATCCCGAGGTTGCCCTTGATGAGTTTGTCAATCTCACTTTCGATTGCCAGCACCGGTTGCACATGCATGCCGGTAATGGAAGCGACTTCATCGAGCGGATAAAGGTTGAGCGGATCGCTTGTGGCGACAATCAGCATGTCCTCATACTGACCGACCGGAAAAATCCGCTCACGATGGATGAATCGTGTCGGAAACTTTTTGAGGAGCGTCAGATTGACGGGATATTCGAGCAGATCAATGTATCCGATACCGAGTTCCTGTCCGAGTGCGGTCAGGACTGCTTCTTCGGTGAGCATTCTTTTTTGGACAGCCAGTTGATCGAGCCGGACGGACTCACGTTGTCCGCTACGCATTTCGTTGCGTTGAATCATCCGAAGTTCGCCCAGTTGCGTTTCGGTCAAAAGCCCTTGCTGTAGAAGTATTTCACCGGTTTCCATGTTATTCGGAGTCTTTTGGTTGCTCTTCGATTTTTTTGATCACTTTTAACTGGGCATCCATAATACCGTCAATGTACTCCTTGGACTGCGCGTGGAGAGTCTCAATCAACGCCGCCTGTTTATTGTTTTCCGCCGCGTATTCTTCACACAGTTTTCCGACGGCATCCCGCTGTTGGGTCATTGCCGTAACGCGTTTTTCTTCGAGATCACAGTCACTCTTTAATTTTTTGTTGTTCTCTTCGTTTTTTTTCGTTGCCTCTTCGTGCGTTTTGATGTACGACTCGATCATTTCCATTTCCCGATTGAGACTGTTTCGCTGTTGGTAGAGCCAAACCAATAACGTAGAATAGTCTTGTGTTCGTTCCGATTCCGGGTCATCCATTTCTTCCCGGTATTTTTTCCATATTTCGACAACTCGGGGGTCGAGTCCTTCCAAATCTTCGGTTGCTAATTCCGGCATTGGTCGAAGTTGAAATTTTTCCCGGATTTCATCGGGAATCGTTTGCATTTCTTCATCCGTTAGTTGGTTGAAAACACCCAAAAACCGATCAACCGGCGGAGTCATGTAAATTGCCCAGCGGGATTTTGAAATTTTGATTTGTTCAATCTCCTTTTCGCTGATCGGGTCAATAGTTACCATCGTTATTCGCCAACCATTTTTTTCATTTCCTTCGTTGTCAGTAAATTTTGCGGCGATTGGTTCGGAATTGACATTGAAGCGTCCAAGAAACACTCCGGCAATGTTCTCATCACTATTGTTTTCCTCCTCGAAAACATAGACAATCCCCCTCAACGTAGCGGGCATGACCACCGTGTCTGTTGTTTCCCCCTCTTCGAAAGGTTCCGTAATAATGACCCTGGCTTCCACTTGCGGCAAGGCAGGAGGCAGCGTTTTTTCATCCACTCTGTCCACAACGCTTCCGAACCAAGCCCTGCCTCGCTCGACGAGGCGCACACGCAAAACTCCCCGGATTTCTTCAAATCCCAAATCGCTGAATGCCTTTTCCGGTAAGAGTTTCAGTGGTGCCGCCCCGTCATCAATTTTGGTAATTTTGCCTTTGGTGTCTTCAATTTTCTTCTCCAGGTCAGCGATCGTTTTTTGACCTGTGTTGCGAATCTGAAACTCTACAGATGTCAAAGCGACAACGGCAATTGATGTAATAAAAATGAGTACCAAAAAAACGTTATTCCAAATGTTCATTATGTACCGGCAGGAAAACAAGGGCGCACATTCCACCTCATCCTCCCATTTTACATAAATATCTGCCTTGTTGCAATGTCAGATTCTGGTTTTTGGAAAGTCTGAAGAGTGTGTGTCCAGACTTTCGTGGTGTACCGTCAAACGCCATGAGACACACGTTTTTTCATAGTGCTCCCCTTGTGCTCTTTATGTCCTTGTGGTGAAGATTTATACCACAAAGGAAGGGCAAACAGAACCTTTGGCGGGCAACCTATGCCCGTCCGCAAGCACCGGCTAATGTAACCTTTTCCTCGACCATATCGCCGATGGCTTGTTGCAGCGGAACGATATATGCGTTCGGTGACGGATCGGGACTCTTCAATTCGGTTGCAAGTTGCTTGAATCGATTCCACAGTGCCACACGGCAGTCGGCGTAAACATTGAATTTGCATATTCCGTTTTCGACGGCGGCGCGAATTTGATCAGTGGGCGTTCCCGAACCGCCGTGCAAAACCAACGGAACAGAACTGGCGGCATTCAACTCCTTCAAGAGCGAAATGTCCAGTTGCGGTAATTGCCGATAGACACCATGAGCATTGCCTATCGAAACTGCCAATGAATCGATGCCGGTACGTTCAATAAAAGTTACGACATCCTTTGGCTGGGAGAGAATGCTGGCAACTTCCCCGCCTTCCGCTCCAAAACCGCCGACGAGTCCGAGTTCCGCTTCAACAGTCGCACCGTAGGGTTTCGCAATTTCCACAGTTTTTCGGGTCATTTCAACGTTCTTGTCAAAAGTCAGACTCGAACCATCATACATGACGGAGGTAAAGCCGTTATCGAGTGACTCTCGAATAACGTCGATATCTGTCGCATGATCGAGGTGCATCACGATGGGAATCGTACAGCGTTCGGCAGCGGCACGAACGATGGCGGGAAAGTACCACCATGTTTTTTCGTCCATGTCATTGGGATAGAGCATTAAAAATACCGGAGAACGGAGTTTTTCGACCCGGTCGAGGATTCCCCGGATCATTATGTCAGCAACGCAGTTGAATCCCGGTACGGCATAATGTTTTTTGCGTGCCTCTTCTAAAAGTTCTTTTGCAGTGTGGAGCATGGTGGTGCTATCAAGTAGGGTTAGTGTCGATCCAAGTTGCTAATTATGAGCGTTGCACTGTACTAAAAAAACTCAAATTGTACAAGCCCCTTCATTTTTTGGGTTGCTCTTGCATAAAAAGCGGACATTTCGCTATGATTCGGTTGCGAAAAATTCTCGGGAGGAAAATCGAATCTACAGGAGATGTCCAATGGTCAATATACACCGCTTTCCCCGTTTCGGCAAGAGGTTCTTCAAACGAATCCGAAAACTCATCGGCTGTTGCCACTTCGCCCACTTTGGGCGAGCCGTCGTCGCTCCCGCCTCGCTCACCGGAAGAAAAAGTCTCTCCAAAATGACAAAACTCTTTGGCAATAGGCAAACAAGAGTGAGAAAATAGACAGTTACTTGTCAATGATCTGTAAACTGCGCTGTGCTTCGTCCCCGGCTCTTCACCCACTAAATTTGGACGTACCCAAGTGTTCCCGATTGCGTCAGGCTATTCTCCGATGATTTTTACAAGGATTCGTTTGGCTCGCCTTCCATCGAATTCGCCGTAAAATATCTGCTCCCACGTTCCGAAGTCGAGTTTGCCTTCGGTAATCGCAACGACGACTTCGCGTCCCATGATTTGCCGTTTGTGATGAGCGTCTCCATTATCCTCGCCAGTCCGATTGTGGGCGTAACGCTGCGGAGAAGCATCAAAAGGAGCCAGTTGTTCGAGCCATTTTTTGTAATCCTGATGCAAGCCGGATTCGTCGTCATTGATAAAGACCGATGAAGTAATGTGCATTGAATTGACGAGCACCAATCCTTCTTGCACTCCGCTTTTTTGCACAGCGGCGGCAACTTTTGGAGTGATGTTCACAAAATCCATCCGCTGCGAAACATTGAGAGTAATGACTTCCCGATAGGTCTTCATGCCGCCCAGTGTACACGTTTTTAGGAAAAATTCCAGAGCGATTCGTATTCGATCCGCCTCTTGTGCTATAATACCACGATGTTCCGCTTTGTATTTCTTCTCTCTATCCTTCTCATTCCCGCGTCCGGCATTGCTGACGATGCGGTCGTCGAACGCTATTGGGAACTGCTCGTCAAATCTCCCAAACGGGGTGCTGCGTTTGATCGAGTCTATGGACATTACGTTGATCTTGGACAAAGTGCTATCCTCTATCAACATTGCGAAAAGGCAACGCAGGACAATTCCGGCAATGCGAGTGCATGGCTCCTCTTTGGACTCGTGTCCGAACGGCGAAATCAAGCGGAGCAAGCTATCAAGGCATTTCAAACTGCCGCCGAACTTGAACCGGAGAATCACCTGCCGATGCTCTACCTCGGCGAAGTGTTGCTCAACCAACGCCAGATTCACGAGTCGATTGCTGCTTTGGAACAAGCAAACGAACGATTGAAAACCGGCAATCGCAATGACCGGCGAGTCGTTTTGCAAACACTGGCACTGGCGTACACTCGGTTTGGCAATTCGCAGAAGTCGCTCGAAGCATGGAATCAACTTGCTGACCTCTTTCCGAACGATCCCGATGTTCTTGTGCAGATTGCCGAAACGATGGAATTCGACGGGAGACTCGATGAAGCACTCAAACAGTACAACCGATTGCTCACGATGAGCAATGAGCCTGCCGAAAGGGTCAATTTTTCGCTTGCCGCCATTGACATTATGCTTCGGCAAGGAAAAAATGAGGCGGCTCTTGCCGATCTTGATACCTTGCTCGGCACGTTGTACAGCGAAAGTTACTTTGCCGATGCCGTTCGGGACAGGATCGACCGGATTTTCAGCAGGGAGCGAAATTCCCAGCGGCAAATTGAGTTTTACCAAAAACGTATCGAGCAAGAACCCAACGACATTGCCTCGCTGCTTCGGCTTGTTAAGACGCTCCAACAAAATGACAAGCCTGACGAGGCGGAAAAACTGTTGCTTGGCACCATCAAGGTTTCGCCGTCCAACATTCCGCTCCGACTTGCCCTCATTGACCTTTTGGCACAGCGTGATGACATTGCCGGTGCGGTGGAACAGTTTCAGGCAATGGACAACATTGCTCCTGCTCAAACCGAACACCTGATTCGCTGGGGAACGCTGGTGCTGCAAAATCCTCTGGTGGCAGAAACCGAGCGTCGAATCGAGGCGGCAACGATTTGGCACCGCATTGCGGAAAAGCCGCCAAACGATCCGGCAATTCTCGTGCAACTTGCCGACCTCTTTTTTCGGAATAAGTTTAACAGCGAAGCGGAGCGGTACTACAAAGAGGCGATGGCTCTGCGTCCGAACGATTTTTCCTATCGTGAACATCTGGCAACGTTCTACCACCAGCAACGCCGCAAGGATAAAGTGCTGGAAACGCTGCAACCGATGGAACGCCAACAAACCGAAGCCGGACAGTTGCTCTTGACGTTGGGATACTTTGGCGAGGCGGCTGAAATCCTTCGGGTAGCGGCAAAAGACAGACCACAAGATTGGACGGTGCAGTACCGGTATCTTGAATCCTTGCTGCGGTTGGACACGCGGGAAAGTTTTGTTGCCGTCCGCGAACTTTTTGCCAGCGTCGAAAAACAGATTGTCGCTGATGAACAGTTTGCCCTGTTTTTGCAACAGGAAATTCAACTGTTGCGGTCGCTGCAAAAATTGAACGATGTAATCACCATCGTTCGGGAGAGTGCGGAAACGTCTCCCGCCGTTCGTACTCACTGGCATCTGGCAACACTTTATCAGGCGGCAGGAAATTACGCTACAGCACTCGATTCGGTGGAAAAAGTGCTAAACGCGAACGCCGCCCTGCCACTGCTTCGCCTTGCAGCCGAGTTGTACGAACACAGCGGCAATACCGGTAGAGCGATTGCCTTGTATCAGCAACTTGCCGAGTGTGATCCTGCCCGGAGCGGCGACCATTGGAAACAGATTATCACACTCCAAATTCAGCGGGGCGAATTGCCGCTGGCTCTGGAATCAAGCCAAAAACTGCTCGGACGCGGCACGGAAAATGCGGATCGGCTGCGCTTCGTTGCCGATTTGTTTTTGAATGCAGGTCGTCAAGCCGAGGCGGTGAAACTGTTGCGGCAAGCATTGATTTACGAGCCGGGCAATGTCGATGTGTTGCGGATACTCGCTCAAACACTTTCTAGCGGAGCGGATCAGCATGAGGAGGCGATTGAATTGTTATGGCGGCTCTACGACCGGCATGAGCATCTTCCCGCCAAGTTGTCGGTCATCGAAATTTTGGCGAACGAACATCAAAAACTTGGCAGGAACGATGAACTCGTTGAACGTTTGCAACGACTTGCCAAAAATTACGACCATCGCCGGGAAGCAATGCAGGCTCTCGTCAAAGTTTTTTTAATACAAGGAGACTTGGAGGAAGCGCAGATCGTTCTGGAAAATATGCTGGACTTGCCGGAGGAGAAGAGAGGGGACTCCGAATTGATGCTGCATTGGGTTCTTCGAGAACTCATCGCCATTGCGGAGAATCAGAGCGATTTCGCGACTGCCGTCCACTATCAGGAAATGCTCTGTCAAAAATCGTCCGATGTCAAAGAGCAGAATCACCTTTTTTATCTTTACGATAAAACCGGCAATGCGGCAAAGACGAAAAAATTGTTTTTTGATCAGGTTCTCCGCCAGAGCACTCTGCAAGGTCGGCTCGATTTGATTGATACGATGATCCGCCGGGAACAGTACGAGATGGTCGGACAGGTTCTCGACTTTTTGGAAATACATGAACCGGAACATTGGCAGTTGCTTTTCCGACGGATTTTTGTTGAGGCAATGCAGCATAAACCGATGGAACGCTTGGTACAAGAGTTTCGGTCGCGCCAAGAAACCGAAGATTATGCCGAGCGGCAACCCCGATCCTTTGATCCGCAATCTGCCTTTCTTTTTTACGAGGCGGCTCCGGCGGATTTCAAGGCTGCACTGGCAGTGCAACACCAATTTTTACAACAGCCGCATTCTTCTCTTTCCTCGATTCAAACATTTCAGGACGCACGCTTTCTTTCGCTGGGTTTTCTTCTTCTGGAAGCAATAGAGAAAGACAAAGCGGCTCCCGATGGCGATTTTCTCAACGCTCGCAACATGATCGAAGAGTTGCGCAGGATGTTCCCCGCTGATTCGGCTGACAGCAACGTTTTAATGGATCGGCTCCGCCTCGAAATTTTATTCACAAACTTGCTTCACCCTGATAAGCAGGTTGGTCAACGCACCATTTGGCAAATTGTGCGCAAACTGGCACTCGATGGTGCTCCTGACTGGCAACGCGCCCTTTTTTATATTCGTACTACGGAATACCTTGATGCCGGAAACACGGGCGAGCAACTTGCCGACTATGTTCAGAGCGTGCTTGCTGAATTGAATTTGCAACCGGCGGATATTTTACCTCCATCGGCACCTCAAGCGGCACCGTCAAAAGTGATGCTTTCGCAGTTTCGCTCGGAACTGCAAGGCGACCGACCGGTTGACCGGACGACAATTTATTCCTTGTTGCCGGATGACGATGAAATGACGAACGAGGGAGAGGAATTGCTTCTCCGCGTTCACGCTTTCTACTGGAATGTGGTTGGTACGGACAAAATCAAAAACAAGCCGGCGGAACAGTCCGAGCAGAATCCCGAGGCGGAACTTTTGCAACTCGTTCAGAGGTTGGAGGCGATTTCTGAAAGCCAGCCGCTTTCCTTTAGCGAGCAACT
>Ga0082212_10004903_pt1 | contig 18466 bp, 13 predicted proteins | sample TergutNt197P3_FD_71548 | JGI IMG/M metagenome (GOLD analysis project Ga0082212, IMG submission 71548) | Neocapritermes taracua P3 segment gut microbial communities from Petit-Saut dam, French Guiana - Nt197 P3 | ecosystem: Host-associated > Arthropoda: Insects > Digestive system > Gut ...
TATAAGGGATAGAAATAAATTATATTTATACGTACAAAATTTATATTTTCAGATATAAAATGAGGGATAATAAATGGGTGAACATTACCGAACATTTTCAGCGGTATTTCCGTTTATCTTAAAAACAGATAATGACAAAACAAAGATTTTATTACACCGCAGGCAAAACACAGGGTATCAAAATGGAAAATTGGATATTGCCGGAGGAGGTCATGTCGAAGATGGCGAAACTGCTCAAATAGCTTTAATTCGTGAGTGCAAAGAAGAATTGGGAATAGATGTGAAAACAGAAGATTTATCTTTTATACATTTATCTCATAGATTTTCAAACCGAACATACTATGATATATATTTTCTTGTTAATAAATACAATGGAGAGCCAACTATACGAGAACCTCATAAATGTTCAGAATTAAATTGGTTCGATATAGATTTACTTCCACACGACATTATTGAATGTCGAAAAGAAGTTATTAACGAATGGAAAAACAAAAGATATTATAGCGAAAGAATTGAAGATGAAGAAAATAGATACTAACTGAAAATAAGCATAACCTACATTAATTAATACAAAATAATAAAAAAAGGAGCGATTTATTTATGAAATTTACACACCCCGTTGAAATACCCATGTCAAAAGATTTAGCGTTTGAATGGCTCGGCGAAAGAATTGTCCCCGTCGATGAAAACATGAAAGGCGACACCCACCCATTAACTTGGGCGAACGACGATAATATTTACACAGGCACGGGCGACCCGTGCTGGATGATGAGGGACGGCAAACCCTACCGTAATCAATCCGACCTCGGCGGCTGGGGCGAATCTGAAGAAACATGGAATAAAATGTCCGGGCAGGTCGTCGAAAAAATCACGGGCAATCCTGAGTTTTCACAAAGTTTCGCAGTCGAACGGGTACACGATATGCCGGGATATACCGGACCGGGCGGCTCTGGTCCGAAACCCTGCGGTATGATTTGCGTCGGCGGCAAATTATATTATGCCGTGCAAAATCTTCTCGGATATAAAACGCCGCCGCACAGGGCAAAATCCCAGCACGGCTCTGACGCGACTATAATATGCTCAAGCGATTACGGCAAAACATGGACTCCCGAATTGAATCAACTGCTCGCGGAATTTGTCGCCGAACAATATCTTAAAACATTTCCTGTTGACGGCTCGGACTGGAAAACAACACAAGAACAGCGTACCGGATATAAAGACTGGAAGCCGATGTTTCCGGGGAGTAAATTCGGGGGATTATCTTTTGTTCAGTTCGGCAAAAATAATTCTGACGCGGTTGACGAATATGTTTACGCAATTTCCGGCGACCAATGGGACAACGGCAAAAATTTAATGTTCGGCAGAGTGCCGAACGATAAAATCATGGACAGAAACTCATGGGAATTTGCTTCTGTTGATTTTACCGACGATAATTATAACCCGTCGTGGCATAAAAACATAGACGACGCGAAACCTATACTTGAAATTGAAGGACATATAAGTTTGCCCGAAATGGTCTATATAAAATCAATAAAAAAATATATATTATTGACATGGGGACTGCATACGGATTTCAGAACCCCCACAGGGAGTGAACTGACAATACTTGAATCAGATAACATATACGGACCGTTTGCGCTCGTTAATTACGATTATATGTGGTATAAGCGCGAGTGCTGCGCGTATACTCCGAGAATCCCGCTGAAATGGTTTAACGGCGAAACCCTTGAGGGATATATATTACACTCCGGAAACTGGGAAACACAAGAACCGTATTACCGTCCGCAGTTACGCAAATTTAAATTCACGCAGTTAAAATAATAAATAATTAATGCGTAGGGGACGGCGTCCTCGACGTCCCGCAGATGAAAACCAAACAGCGGGACGTCGAGGACGCCGTCCCCTACATAGACTTTTCATATTTTCGTTAATTATTATACGCCCCGGAATTATACTGACCTTTTGTCAAAAGATTCGAGACTTTCAAGCCTTCTTTATCAGAAATCAGACTGTAAATAACAGGGCGCGCTCCCTCGTCGTTGAATTCAAGGTCGCTTCTGAACGTCCCGTTATTGTCTTTTATTCTGTAAGTCAACTGTATATCCCAATAATCCGTATTATCGCTTAACTGCCCGTGGTCTATATACTCAAGCTCGATTTCAAATAATTTCTGCATTGTAAACTGCTCTCTGAAATCGTTTCCCGCTTTTTTTATATAATCCTCCGTGAAAATCTTGTTATATTCTTCATAATCCCCGTTTATTATCAAATCAATCACGTTATACATAAACTGAGCCTCGACGGGATAAGTTTTAAGATTAGCGTCCGTCATGACCGTTTTTGACACTCCGTCACTGAACCATACGCCCCTGTCGCGCAACATATATTCCTCGTCGTCGAAAATATTATAATCATAGTCGGCTTCGGGAAAAATATTGGTTTGCTTAAGAATTTTTTCTTCTTTGTTCCTTGTTTTGCTTTTATTATAATTATCTATCGCCGAAAGAATAAAAGTAACCAGCCCTAACAATATTAAAATGCCTATAACGACCCCGACGGCAATCAAAAAGATTTTTTTTCTTTTTTCCCGCTCTTCCCGTTTTTTTATTATTTCTTCTTCGTCTTCGTTAAATTCATCAAACTTATCGTTTTCATTATCAGACATAAATTTAAAATTTTCCTCCCTCGATTATTTTATATATAATTAATTATATCACATATTTAATAATAAATCTTGACAAAACCTGAATAATAAGTTAAACTTTATATAAAAAAACAAAGGAGAAATAATATTTATGAATAAAAAAGCAGCGGTAATCATGGGAGCCGACGGGGATATGAGGGTTATGAAATCTTGTATAACCACGTTAAAAAACTTCGGGATAGAATATGAAGTGAGAATAATATCGGCGCACAGAACGCCCTACGAAGCCGAGAATTTCGCGAAAAACGCCGAAAAGAACGGATTCGGCACAATCATAGCCGCCGCAGGAAAAGCCGCTCATCTTGCGGGAGTTTTAGCCGCTTACACTATTTTGCCGGTCATAGCCGTGCCGATAAAATCCTCTGCTCTTGAGGGGCTTGACGCTCTGCTGTCTATGGTGCAGATGCCGACGGGGATACCTGTCGCGACTGTTGCAATCGACGGGGCGGCAAACGCGGCGTTGTTAGCCGTGCAGATACTCGCGTTAAGCGATGGGGATATAGCTGAAAAAATGCGGCAGTATAAAATCGACATGGCTGACGCGGTAAAACAAAAAGACGCTGAATTGCAGGGGAAATTAGATGAGTTGCTGAGATAGAAAAAGAAAAAGAATCAAGACGATTATCTGGAATAAAATAACAAAGGTTTAATAAAAATGATTTACGATAAACTTAATCTGCCGGAAAAACTGAAAAAACCGGAGATTTTATCCCCGGCGGGAAATTTCGAGAAACTTAAATCCGCCCTGTTATTCGGGGCGGACGCGGTTTATTTTTCGGGGAAAAACTTCGGCATGAGAGCCTCAGCCGATAATTTCACGCTTGATGAAATAGAACAGGCTTGTATCTATACTCACGAACGGGGCAAAAAATTATATCTCACGGTCAATACAATTCAAAGAAGCGGGGAAATTGACGAATTAAAAGATTATCTGGATAACATAAAAAATCTCGCAGACAAACCCGACGCTTTTATATGCGCGGATATTGGCGTTGTGTCTCTTGTAAAAAAAATAATGCCTGAAACTGATATTCACATATCGACTCAGGCAAACGTCCAGAATCATTTGTCATGTCTCGCGTGGGCTGAATTTGGCGTTAAACGCATAATTTTATCAAGGGAACTGACTTTTGACGATATAAAAACAATAAGAAAAAAAGTCGGGGATAAAATCGAGCTTGAATGTTTTGTTCATGGGTCTATGTGCGTGTCGTATTCGGGAAGATGTCTGTTATCTAATTATTACGTTTCAAGAGACGCGAATAAAGGCGCGTGCGCTCAGCCGTGCAGGTGGAAATATTATACGCATTATGTCTCGGAAGAAAAACGTCCGGGAGAATATCTCGAAATAGCCGAAGATTATGAAAACGAAACGGGGACGTTTTTGTTTTCGTCGAAAGATTTGCGTATGGTCGGGCATATAGACGATTTGGTTATGTCGGGGATAAACTCGTTTAAAATCGAGGGCAGAATGAAAAGCGCGTATTATACGGCGTGCATAACGAACGCGTACAGAATCGCTTTGGATAGTTTTTACTGTAGGGACGAACTGTGTTCGTCCGCCGAAACCGTAAAATATTCACGGACGAACGCAGTTCGTCCCTACGACGGTGATTTAATACAAAAATTAAAAGAAGAAACAGAATCCGTCAGCCGCAGGGAATACGACACGGGATTTTTTTACGACCGTCCGGAAACAGACGCTAAAATCTGCGTAAATCCTGAATATATCAGAGAGAAAACATATCTTGGCACATGCGTTTATTACGACAAAGATAATTCTCTCGCGGTTTTCGAGCAAAAAAACAAAATTATATTAAACCAGAAAGCGCAGATATTATCCCCGTCAAGATTCGGGGACGATATAATAATAAGCAATCTGTCGGACGAAAATAATCAGCCGATAGAATCCGCCCCGCGCCCTTTTATGCTCTATAAAATAAAAATCGACGAGAATATCAAAAACGCGAACAGTATCTGGAGAGAACGCGAAATTAAACCGGGGGATATATTACGCTCCCGTTAATCCTTCGCTAATTTATCAAAATCAAATTTAGTCGCGGCGGGGCTGTCTTTTATCGCCAAAAAATACTGATGTCCGTATTGCAAAGATTTTCCTGTCGTTTCTTTGTTATCAGTAAAAAACGGCGAGCCGTCGTTTATTAAATTAAATAAAGTAAAATCAGATTCTGTCAGCGCAAATACTAATGAAATCATTTTATAGCCGATTGAATATGGCGTGAGTGAAGGCTGATTATCGTCTGTCTGCAATCCGTTTCTGCAATTATAATATAAAGGCATAACGGTTAATACTTTGGTTTTTGTCGGCTCATATTCGTCGTTAAGAAATACGGCTAATGTTTTTCCGCCCGTGTATTGCGACGATATTAAATTTGCGTGAGCGTCTCCCCATGTCCCGAAATATTTTACGTTTCCGTAATATTCAGAAAGCGCGACAAAATTATCGCATATATATTTTTCGCGTTTTATATTAAATGTTAAACTATAATCTTCATAGCAATCATATAATTGCAAAATATTTTCACACGCGAACTTAAAATTAAAATATTCTTCGCCCAGATATTCTTTGTATATTTCGGGGTTATTATTCATATCTTCGATAATATCCTGAAGTTCATCAAGGGTTTCCAATGATATTTCACCCCAAATGCTATAAAGATAATCTAATCCCGTTTTTACCTGATGCTGAATGTCAATCCCGACAAACACAAGTTTTTTATCATCGGGCAAAGTTTTATTATATTCGCATATATTTACGAGATAATTATAATATTCCAGAGAATAGGCGGCGGTGTCTGATAATTGCTCAAACATACCGTCGAGTATTGATTTATCCCCGGTCTGCAAATATTTGTTGTGCAGCTGGCTGCTTGCAAACCCTTCTTCTGTTAATATATATTTTATCCCATGATTTTCAACGCAGTTTTTTAATAAATAAAACTGTATATCGTAATTTTTAGCAACCGAGTGAGATTCCCCTATTAAAATAATATCATAATTTTTTATTGTTTCGTTGAAATCCGCAAACGCAATAAAAGAACTGTCGGTTATATCAATAGCCGACATATTTTTTCGCAGATATTCTTTTTTAATTTCTTCCGGCGATAATTTTTTTATTTCGTCGCCGTTGTCGTTTGAACCGCATGAAAAAACGGCGGCAAGCATAAATAAAATAATTAAAATAACGATTTTATTTTTCATGTTTAAATCAACCTAAATAAATTCGCAGTTTATTTAATATATCGTCGAAATCTACAGGTTTGCCGACATGGTCGTCCATGCCGCACGCAAGGCACTTTTCAATATCTTCACGGAATACGTTTGCGGTCATAGCTATTATCGGGATAGTTTTCGCGTTCGGGAGTTCAAGATTCCGTATTTCCCTTGTCGCCTCGTATCCGTCCATCACGGGCATCTGCACGTCCATGAAAATCGCGTCGTATTTTTCCGGGGATTCTTTGAACATATCCAGAGCCTCCAAGCCGTCCTCGGCGCATTCTATCGAAACAAGCGTGGGTTCAAGCAGCGACGTCATGATTTCGCGGTTTATTTCTATATCCTCGACAAGCAAAATGCATTTATTTTCGAACTGTTCGATTGTATCTGATTTTACTTCTTCCTGCTGGCTTACTCCGATAATCCCGTTTACAACGCTTATTATATCAGTCGGGAATAACGGCTTTGACACGAATTTGTCAATGCCCGCTTTTTTCGCGTCGTCGGAAACCGCGCCCCATTCGGCTGAGGACATCATTACGATATTCGATTTGCCGGGTTCCGCGCTGTTTTCAGCAAGGGTTTTCACCATTTGCATTTTGTCGCCGCAAGGCACTTTCCAGTCAATAAAATAAACGTCGTAATTATTATTCTGTCCGATATACTGCAAAGCGTCCTGACAGCACGAAGAAGCGTCGCAGTATGCCCCGTATCTTTCCACGATGTTTTTCAAATATTCCAAATCGCCCTGACTGCCGTCAACGGCAAGTATCCGGATTCCGCTCCAGTCGGGGATTTCCTGTGATTTGTCTTTGACGCTCTCAGCCTGCATAGTAAATACAAAAGTCGCGCCTTTTCCCAGCTCGGATTCTATCCATATCCTGCCGCCCATCATTTCAACGATGTTTTTAGAAATCGCGAGACCAAGCCCGGTTCCGCCGAATTTTCTCGACGTGCTGCTTTCTGCCTGCTGGAACGACTGGAACAGTTTCGCCTGCTGTTCGGGGCTTATGCCTATACCCGAATCGGTCACGCTGATTTGTATTTCGCATACCCCGTTTTCTTCGCCTATAAGCTTGGCGTCGAGCCTGATTGACCCGTTCTGCGGGGTGAATTTAACGGCGTTTGATAAAAGATTGGTTATGACCTGCGCCAGTCTTTGTTCGTCACCGATGAGATACGCGGGCATAGAGCTGTCTATCTGTATCGAAAAATCCTGCTGTTTTTCGTCTATCCTGTATTTGTTTACGGTCAGAACACGCCTGAAAACGTTCTCCAGATTAAATTCCGTCAGCGAAAGCTCAAACTTGCCCGATTCGATTTTAGACACGTCGAGTATATCGTTGATTACGCCGAGAAGATGGCTTGACGCGTCTTTTATCTTGCCTATGGCGTAGTCTTTTTTCTCTATATTCGCGGCTGTTTCGGCGATAGACGTCATGCCGATTATCGCGTTCATGGGCGTTCTGATTTCGTGGCTCATGTTCGCCAGAAAAGCCGACTTGGTTTTGCTCGCCTGTTCGGCGACTTCCAGCTCGCGTTTCTGATGCTCGGCGTCTTTTATGTACGATATATCGACAAAGCTTTCCAAAAGCGCGAGACGTCCTTTATAATGCACTTTCGCCACGGATTTTATTATCGGAATCACAGTCCCGTCCGCTTTCGCGAAAATCCGCTCGGATTTGTCTATTTCCTGAGAGCAGTCCATTATCGGGCAGTTATTGTCCCTGAAAAGCTTATAGCACCTGTTCCCGATTATTCTCTCCCTTGAATCCCCGAACATGCGCGCGCCAAGCGGGTTTATATCTAAGACTATATGCGTTTCAGCGTCTATCATGACTATGCCGCTCTCAACGTGCGACCAGATAGTCTCAAAATGCTCAAGCGTGTTTAGATTAGACGCGTGTTCTTCTTTCGCGTCGTCCCTTGACTTGACGATGCAGTTTATCGGGATATTAACCCCAAGGGCTATTTTTCTCGCCATTTCATAGCATGTGTCGCTCCCGCACGCGCCGCAGTCCACATTTTGTTTTTTTTCGTCGGTTTTGTTCAGGGATATAAACGCCTCGCGCATATCCGATTCCGTGATTTTCATGAACGGCGTTTTAATCTTGACGTATTCCCTCATAAAATCAGACAAAACATATTTTTCGTCGTATGACTTATATAATTCATCGAAATATTCTTTGTCGTGGTGGTCGGTCGCGACTTTCCTGCGGTTTTCCATTGTCTGTCCTATGCCGAATATATTTTTGGTATGCGTCGAAGCAGGTCCTACGTTGCAGCCGTCGTGGCAGTTCAGCACGTCGTAAACGTCGGGAAGCTGGTCTTCCGGAGTTTCGGCGTAAATATTAAGCCGCTCGTAAACGTTATACCCCTCTGCCCTGTCGATACGCAGGGATTCTTTTGATTTTTTCGATTTTTGCGGATTTGACGGTTTCCCGAAAAAAAACTCGATGTTTTCTTTCAGCCCGCCCGGCATGGGAAATAACGCGCCCAGACTGCTCTCGTTATGGTCGAACCCGGTTTCTTCTTCGGGAAGCGTAATATTATTTTTATCGAGATATTCCCGCAGTTTTGTAAAAGTGACGTTGTAGTCTGTAAGCCCCGTGCTTTCAAACTCGTTTGTTTTCGCGATGCACGGCGACAAAGCGGCGATTTTATCGGTATTTTCTTCGTATTTTTTTATATAGACCCCAGCGCACCCCATAGGACCGTGTACCGGGGACAGAAATTTCAACAGGTCGTGCCTGTACATTTCGCAGTATGTAACGATTGCGGGACAGGGCTGGGTTATCATAGGTCCGGGGCTGTTTTGCTCGATATGCCTCACATGAGCCCATATGCTAATATCCGCTCCCATAGAAACGTCATATATTTTTCTTACGCCGAGATTTTTAAGATACGTAAAAATCCTTTTCCAGTCCGGCATGTTCGACCTGATTGCGGGGGCGGCCATAAGCGATATTTTTACCCCGCCGGCTAAATCTTTAAAAAACCTTTCGGTATCGTCTTCGTAGTATCTGGCCTCATGCTTGCACGCCGAGACGCACCGTCCGCAGGCGATGCATTTGGCATGGTCTATCCTGACTTTGACATTTCCGGTTTCGTCCTGATAGGTTATATTCGCCATTTCCATGGGGCATTCCCTGACGCACCTGTTGCAGCCGGTACAAAGCTCGTACCTTGTTTTTATTATCTCTTCCATTTTATTCGTTTTATTCATTTTTTATCTTTGCCTCCAGGTTAATTACAAAACATGCGGAATATATAAATATATCAGAAATATAAAAGTTCGTGATTTTTGTATTTTTGGGCAATGGGCGCAAACTCGTCCTTGACATTGCGGAAAACTTCGACAAGGTCGGGGTTAAACTGCGTCCCCGCGCCTTTCTCTATAATATCGCACGCCTCTTCATGGGTGAGCGGCTCTTTGTACTGACGCTTGGAAATCAGCGCGTCATAAACGTCCGCGATAGCCATAAGCTGACCTTCCAACGGGATATTCTTGCCTTTCAGCCCTATCGGATAACCGCTGCCGTCCCATTTTTCGTGATGGGTACCCGCCATGCGTATCGCGTGTATCAGAAAATCATGCTCCGCGGTTTTGCTTATTATTCTTTCTATAGCGTCAACCCCTGCCGTCACATGGTCCTTCATCGTTTCAAACTCGTCGTGCGTCAGTTTTGTGTTTTTGCTCAGGATAACGTCGGACACGGCTATTTTCCCCACGTCGTGCAGTTTTGCCGAGGACAATATATAAGTCATGTCCCAGCCGGAGACTTCATCGGCGTACAGCCCCTCTTTTATCATTCCGTCAAGCAGCGCCTTTAAATAATGCTGCGTCCTGACTACATGACCCCCCGTGTACTTGTCCCTGAACTCCACCATATCGACGACCGTCGCAAACACGACGTTCTGCAAATTCATGACCATCTGGGCTTTCTCGTGAACCAAAGCTTCCAGATTGTCTAAATTATGTTTTAAGTCCGTCTGCGTTTTAATCAAGTCTTTTTTCTGAGCTACGAACAGCAATTCTTTCTCTATGCGTTTTAAGAGCATAGAAGCCGAAAACGGCTTGGTGACATAATCCACCGCGCCTAAGTCAAAACCCTCGACTTCGCTGTCGGGGTCGTCTTTTGCCGTAAGAAATATAACGGGAATTTCGGCGTACCGGTAATCTGCTTTTAATTTTTTGATTGCCTCGTATCCGTTCATTTCGGGCATTTCAATATCTAAAAGTATCATGTCGGGGATAACGTTTTCGAGTATCTCAAACATTTTTTCGGCGGAGGGCGCGGGGTATACTTCATAAAACGTCCTGAGCATGTTCCGCCCCTGTTCAAGATTAGCCATAACGTCGTCCACTAAAATAATTTTACTGCGCGTGATAGTGTTCATTCTCCTAACCTCCCTGATTTCTATAAATCCAATGACGACAGCCTTTCCGCGATTTCTTTGAAATTCATCTGTTTTACGTTTTCGTCAAGCCATTCGGCAAGTCCTCCGTCGGATTCGTACCGGAACGACAGAATCTCGTCCATAACCCTGTCTACGCAGTCCATGTCATAATCCCGGCATGCCGTGCCAAGCTTTTTTAAAATTCCGGCGTTGGGTTTCTTTATTATTGGTTTTGGCTTGTCTGCGTTCATATCATGCAATATATTCTTTATATCGCCGATTAGTTTTTCGATTTCTCCGACAAATTCCGCGTTGTTTTCGCTTATATACCCGTAATCCCCCAATTTTGCCGCTTTTTCCAGCTTTTCGGCAAAATCCCCCGCAGATTCCGCGCAAATGCCCCGGCTTGAGCCTTTCATTCCGTGGACGGTAATCGCGTAACCGTTTAATTTTTCTTTATCATTTTCATTTTCAAACCCCTTGATTTTTTCAAGAAGGCAGCTTGTCTCGTCGGCGTAAGACTTCAGTATATCCAGATACATTTCCTCGTCCCCGCTGAATCTTTTCACGCCTTTTTGTATATCCAGCCCGGGGATTTTTATGCCGGCTGTTATGCTTCCGGCTTCGCTTTTGGCGACAGGAGTATCGCCGGCAGCCTGCTGCTCATATTTTATTTCACGGTTTTTGTCGCGCACCCAATGGCGCAGCACTTCGTCAAGACGCACAGTGTCTATCGGCTTTGACAGGAAAGCCTGAAAGCCTTTTTCCAGAAACATCTGCTCGTTTCCGGCAATCGCGTTTGCGGTAAGGGCGATAACCGGTATATTTCTGGCGTATTCCGAGTCAATCTCGCGTATCAGATTTGCCGCCTCTATGCCGTCCATTCCGGGCATCATGTGGTCCATGAAAATCGCGTCGTATCTGACTTTTTCCGCCTGTATAATATCTATCGACTGCTGCCCGCTTGTCGCGCAGTCTATCTTTATGCCGTAAGGCTTTATCAGACCTTTGGCTACGTCTAAATTTGTTACGTTGTCATCGACGACAAGCACCCTCGCGTATGGCATGCTGATACGGTTGAGCCTGCCGCTTTTGCTGCGCCTGCTGTCCGAGTAACTGAAATTCTGTAAATTCTCCACGATTCCCTGTCCTATCGTTTCTTCAGATATGAACTTCTGCGCGATTCTGACCGTGAAAACGCTGCCTTTGCCGTATTCGCTTTCGACCTCAACAGAGCCGTTCATCATTTCGGCAAGCTTTTTCGTGATGGGAAGCCCAAGCCCCGTGCCTTCAATCTGACGGGTGTATTCCAAATCCAGCTGCGCGTAGTCCGAAAATAACTTGGCTATATTATCCGGCTTTATGCCCCTTCCGGTATCGCTGACTTTGATTATAAGCCAGACCGTCCCGTTTTCGCGAATGCACCGTATGCTCAGTTCGACTTCGCCCTCGTCTGTATATTTGATGGCGTTTGACAAAAGATTGTTCATTATCTTTTTTACCCTCAGTTCGTCCCCGTGAAGATTCATGAACATATTTTGTTCCAGGTCAAGCTTCAATCTGATAGGTTTTTCGCCGATTCTCATTATATTCTGCGTAATCGTGTCGTTTATCAGGCTCGGCACGGCGTAATCGACTGTGACAAGCTCCATTTTGCCAGCCTCGATTTTTGAAATATCCAGAATATCGTTCACTATGCCTAAAAGCGTCGCGCCGGAGCTGTTTATCTTTTCAAGATTTGACTCGTCCTCCCCGCTCAGCCTGTCGGATTCGAGGCTCAGCTCGGACAGCCCGATAATAGCGTTTAACGGGGTCCGCATTTCGTGGCTCATGTTAGCGAGAAAATCGCTTTTGGCGTTGCTTGATTTCTGCGCTTCTTTTAACGCGTCCTCAAGTTTATCGGAATAGTCGCGTATATTCAGCGTCATTTCGTTTCTGAGTAAAGCGTTGGTAAAAACCATGCCCCCAGACCTCATGATAATCTGTTCGTCCTCTGTAAAGCTATGCTCGCAGTTATAATTGTCGTAGCTTACGAACCCCCAGAAATTATTGTTGATAAAAACGGGCGCGGCGAAAATAGACAATAACCCCTGCGGCGAAAAATGGTCGTATTCCGGAGATTTCATATCTTTTACCAGAACGCTTATAGAATTTCCCCTTGAAAACTGCCTTTCCCAGTCCGGGGCTTTTTCGCGGTAAACCCGCGGCTCTTTTTCGGTACGGTAAGACTCTGTCATACCCGCTTTGTCTTCAGGAGGTTCGACCCCGTCCCGCCATTCGAAAATCTGGCTGTAGCAAAGCCCTTTGCCGCTGCCGCCGTCATGATTCTTCCAGACGGATATTCTGTCAACGCCGACCGACTGCCCAAGCATTTTCATGCTGTTATGCAAATCTTTAGCGAACCCGTTTATTTCGGACTGAAGCATAATCCCCGAAACGTCGTTTATCGTATTTAACAGATAGTCGCGTTTTTCTATCGCCTGCATCATTTTTTTATGCTCGCGCAGGTCTCTTGTATATCCGGCGACTACGTAATCGCCCTCGTAAGCGACCCTGACAAGATTTATCTCGGTGGGTATCGTTATACCGTCAAGGGTCTGGTTCGTCCATTCAAGAACATGCCTGCCCTCGTCGAACGCTTTATTCAAAATTTCTATGGCTTTTTCTTTGGAATTTTTCCCGTCGGGCTGATATTCCGGCGACAAGTCAAAATACCGGTCGATAAGCTCGTTGCCGTCTTTGACGTTAAATAACCTGAGGGATTCTTCGTTATATTCGAATATCTCCAAATCCCTGTTCCATAACCGGCACGACAAAGGCATAGAATCAAGCAAGAGTTTCGTGCGTTCGTGCGCCTCGCGTATTTCTGAAATCTGCGTGTTGCGAAGTAACGCGCTTATCATCATCAGCGCACTCGACCTTAAAATATCGACCTCGTCGTCAGTAAAAGAGCGTTCCCTGCGGCAGTCCGTATAACTTATAAGCCCCCAGAAATAATCCTGTATGTATATGGGTATGACCAGAACCGATTTTATGCCCAAAGGGGTCATGAAATTCTGAAGGCTCACGGCGAAGTTTCTAACCGGACCGTTTAAAACCTCGTCTTTGGCAAACCCCACGCCCCAGCCGGCAGTCGCGGAATAGGGTACCGCCGTCCCTTTGTTTATATGCCTGCCCTCCCTGCCGATTTCGTTTATCCATTCGTGGATATACACAAAACAGCGTTCACCGTTTACGGTCTCGTTTTTCATGATATAAATACGGTCAAGGTCTATGCAAAGCCCGATATGCTCCATGCTTTCGGCAAGCGACGACTCGAATTTTTTCTCATCGGATAAAGTGAGCAGGGCGTTTGCCGCCCGGTTCCCCATGCTTAAAAGATTGTCCCTGTGCCTGATTGCGCCCATCATATCTTTATGTTCGTTAAGGTTTCTAATATAAGCCGCGACCATTAAATCGTCTTCATAGGCAACACTTACAAGAGTTATTTCAGAGGGGAGCGGAGTTCCGTCGGAGGCTATATGAATAAACTCAGGGCAGAAGCTTTTGCCTTCATCGAACGCTTTCCTGATAAGGGAATGTTTTATATCGGCAGATAACTGCCCGTCAGGCTGGTATTCCGGGTAAAAATCCGAAAAACGCCGCATGAGCTCATATTTGTCATGCACTTTGAATAATACGGCGTTTTCTTCGTTGCAGTATATCATTTCGTAATTTCTGTCCCACAGGTGGCACGCGAACGGCAGAGTGTCAATCAAAATTTTTGTTCTGTCGTGGGCAGGGCTATTTCCCGCGCGTAATGCTATATTTCTTTTTTTCTTTGATTTGTCAGATTTATCAGACGGAATTGCGCGTTTCATATTCCTGTCCCCTTTCCCCATTTATACTATAACCGCGTATTATTATGTGTAAATTATATCATTTTGAATTTTATTTGTCAAGAAATTTATTTTACCAAAACACGACCCTAATATCTCCCGTATTCGCAGATTGCCCACATGACCGTACGCATGCTTTCAAGCGACGAGCCGTTATTGACTGACCCCGCCAAAGATAAGTTTACGCCCCTGCCGCATTGTTTCGCCATTTCGCAGTCGCGCTTTGCCTCGGCGATGATTTTATTTTGGTCGTTACCCATAAACGTAAAAGGCGCGATACAGCCGTCTATACGCGTTTTCGGCATATATTTTCTGATTTTGTCTATAGTGACTGTCGGACCGAAATTAACACCGTGAAAATCCAGCCTGCCGAGTATTGGCAGTAAATGCGCCATCGCGCTGTCGGAATGCTGATAACGGAAATAATGCGGTTCGGGGCAGAATCGGTCAAATACGCGCTTTAATATTGGATAACCGAAAAATTCATACATTTCATCATTTAACATACAACAGTTGTCGTCGTTGAACCCGAACCCCGACGATTTTGATTTCCCTCCGGATTCGTTGTCCATTATTTCGGTCATTTTTATGATAACGTCGGCGATAGTGTCAGAGAAACGCTTTGCCAAGTCGGGTTCGTCCATGATAAGATAAATAAGATTTTCTATGCCGAATATTGAACACGCGAGAGTTATCGGTCCTCTTACGCCGTGCCAGCTTGACGGGCGCGCGCCGTATTTCTCGAATTTTATTTTGCATTGCTGTTCCCAGTCATTTGGCAGCATAAATTCGCGCAGGTCCATTTTGTCTATTATATCAAGCCGCGCCTCAAGTTCTTCCGGAGTCTTAATACCGCTTTCAAGCCATTCGGTATCGTTGAACCATACGTATTTCCCACCGAACACCTCGCCGATACGCTTTACTTCGGGAAGATTCGCGTCAGGCGGCGCGAATTTTTCGTTTAAAAGCCGTTTGCCCACGATTTTTTCGGCTTTGTCGTTATATCGTTTATTTAAATCAATCCTGCGTTCAACGGAAGTATAAGCCCATGGCGTTCCTTCTTCTCCAAGTTCGGCGAATACGCATTCGTCGCTCATTCTGATACCCAGCGCGACCTGCGGGGCTTTTAACGAAAAACAGTTTTCCCCGTGCGCTATTATGTCGTCTTTCCAGAATTGGTCCAAATCAACATGCAATAATTCCATAAATATTTTTACCCCTATCGTTTGTTAGTTCTTAAATTTAATAATATTATAGCAAATTATATCAAAAAAAGCAATAATTTAAGACAATGTTTTTTTAAGTCTTTATTTATTAATTATTAATATTAAAATAAAAATTGTGTGTTATTATGAAAATAAACGCATGGGGTTATTCAAAGCCTCCCTTGCTAAAGGGAGGTGGCACGCGAGATACTGTACTGGTGTTGTAGAATAGCTCCCAGTCCGCGTGACGGAGGGATTCCGTTTCTCTCCCCAAACAACATCAGACTCCGAATCCCACCACCGCTGCGGCGGTCCCCCTCCCTTTAGCAAGGGAGGCTTTAGAGATATATTTTTCCGTAAATTATAAATCAGGAGGAATCAACAACATGAATTCAAGAGAACGTTTGCTTGCCGCCGTCAGGCTACAAAAGACTGACCGCGTGCCTATATCGACTTACGAGCTTGCGGGATATAACTCCCGCGCTTTCGAAAACAACGAGCCGTCGTATAAAAATCTTATGGATTTTATACGTGAAAAAACTGACTGCGCGTGCATGTGGAATCAATGGTCTGATAATAAAACAGCGCAGTCGTCTTATCCTGTAAAAATTGATTCTGTCACAACTAAAAAAGACAACTGCGCGACTACTAATCTGACTTTACATACGCCGGAGGGGGAACTAACGTCAAGTTACCGCGTTTTTGATAATCTGTACACGACATGGCAGACCGAATACTGGTGCAAGTCAATTCAAGACGTAGATAAAATGCTCTCTGTCCCGTTTGAGCCTGCAACATATAACTGCACAGATTATTCAAGAATACAGTCCGAAGTGGGCGAACATGGGATTATAATGTCCGACGCGGCTGACCCGGCGTATCTTGCGATGTCGATGATGGAGTTCGGCGAAGCTATGGTCTGGGTAATGACCGAGACTGAGCATTTCGCTAAAACCGTCGAGGAAATCCACAGACGCAATATGCTCAATCTCGAAAATATGTTAAAATCCAAAACAGTCGATTTATACAGGATATGCGGGCCGGAATATCTTACCCCGCCGTATCTGCCGCCGGTTTATTTTAAAAATTTCGTCACGCCGTATTTAAAAGAAATTACCGAACTTATTCATAAATACGGCGGTCTTGTCAGGATTCATTGTCACGGGAAAATAAAGCATGTAATCGACGAGATATTATCATGCGGAGCGGACGCGTTAGACCCGTGCGAAGCTCCTCCGGACGGAGATATAACATTAAAAGAACTTAAAGAAGTTACAAACGGCAGATTATGTCTGTTCGGAAATATACAGCTAAAATCTCTCGAACATGCAAGTATTAGCGAAATTCGTGAGATTGTTAAGATTTGTATGGACGAGGCAAAAAAAGACGGGGGATATGTGATTATGCCGACCGCCGCTCCTATCAATGTCCCGCTATCTTCAAAGACAGAAGAAAATTACCGGGCTTTTATCGACGCGGCTCTGGAATACGGGAAATATTAAATAAAAATAAAAATTTATTGAAATTCGATAAAAAAGTATTGACAAACGATTTTTTATGTGATATAATTATCTCCAACAAGAGAAAAAACAAGTCAAATTTTAATGTTTTTTATTAAGTTGGAGGTAATTTTTTTATGGATTTGAAAGAATCAAACAAAACAAAAGAATCAATAGCGTCAAAAATTCTCAGGCTTATTTTGTATATTATGTTTGTTTTGGGAATCGCGGTTACTTTGACTATGCCGTTTATGATCAAAACTTATATGCAGATTTTATATGACGCTTACGAACTGCACGAGGGATATAAAATTTTTATAACTGTTTTTCTTATGACAGTCGGAATATTGGGGCTTTTTATAGTTTATGAGCTGATAATCATGCTTAGGAGCATAGCCAAAAATCCGTTTATAAAAAGAAACGTGAAATCTTTGAATATTATCGGGATAACGGCGTTTGTAACAGCGGTATTATTTTTTGTGAAATGCTTTCTCTATATCACGATAATGACGCTGATCGGGGGATTTTGCCTTGTCATACTCGGACTGTTCGCTTTTACGCTGGCTAACCTTTTTAATAAAGCTGTCGGATATAAAGAAGAAAACGATTTGACTATATGATAATAAAAAAAGAAAGAGGTGATTGTTTTGATTATAATAAATCTTGACGTAATGATGGCAAAAAGAAAAATAGGGTTGAATGACCTTGCTTCTAAAATAAATATAACGCAGGCAAATTTATCTATATTAAAAAACGGCAAAGGTAAAGCCGTGCGTTTATCAACATTAAACCGGCTGTGCAGGGAGCTTGAATGCCAGCCGGGGGATATACTCGAATATAAATATATAGAAGGAGAGGGCGACGATAATTATGATGAATAATAATTTTGAAAACATAGAAAATATTAATATTATTGAAGAAACTGAAAAAAGAAAGGTAATAAAAGGCGAAAAATTTTTATTGCTTATTGCGTTTGTTATCGCGGTTTTATGCGACAGGCTGATATTTGGAATGTTATTGAAAAATCATCGTCAAAACGAACTGTGGAATATATTTTATTTCACGTCGATATTTGAAATATGTTTTACTGCTGTGTTTTGTATTTTTAACTTTAAGAAAATATATAAAAAATTATATTTATGGCTTATCGCGTGTATGATTATATCTTTGTGCGTATGGAATATAATATTTGACTACGCAAGCAGTTACGGCATAATAACTTTTCTTGTAATACCTGCGACTTTGATGATGTTTACTCAGCTTGCGAGCGAAGATTTTAATTTAAAAGATATAAACGGCATGATAATATCGTGGTTTTTAGGCTGGATAATAAAACCCTTTGCCGCCATTCACAGATGTATAACCGCGTTTTTGGAAACTTTGTTCCCTGAAAATAAAAAGAACAAAACGGTCATAATAAAAATTATCGCCGCTTTGATTATAACCGTTCCGTTGATTATACTTTTATTATTTCTTTTAAGCGGGGCGGACAAGGTTTTCGGGTATTATATAAATTTAATCTTTAAATATTTTAACATATCA
>Ga0082212_10004904_pt1 | contig 18463 bp, 26 predicted proteins | sample TergutNt197P3_FD_71548 | JGI IMG/M metagenome (GOLD analysis project Ga0082212, IMG submission 71548) | Neocapritermes taracua P3 segment gut microbial communities from Petit-Saut dam, French Guiana - Nt197 P3 | ecosystem: Host-associated > Arthropoda: Insects > Digestive system > Gut ...
AAAGGCTCGCCGGAATACTGGGTAGCCGTGGTAAAACCGGGAAGAATTATGTTTGAGATGGGCGGCATATCCGAAGAGGACGCAAGGGAAGCAATGCGTCTCGCCATGCACAAGCTCCCGGTAAAATGCAAATTCGTCACAAAAAAAATCATAGAGGAAATGCAGAACGAAAAATAAGAGAGGAGATTAAATCCTAAATATGAAAGCATCAGAAATAAGAGAATTAAGCAAAACAGACATCGAAAAGAAAATAAAAGAACTCAAAGAAGAACTTTTTAATCTCCGTTTTCAGCACGCAATCAATCAGCTTGACAATCCGATAAGATTGAAGCATGTGAGAAAAGATATTGCAAGGGCGATGACGATTCTTAGGGAGAGGGAACTCAGGGAAAAATCCGAATAATAAATAATAAAAAGAATAACTTCAAGAAAGGAGTTACGGTAAAAGATGGCTGAAACGGTTGAGCAGGAAGATGTAATCGCAGAAAATACTGATAATATAGCTAATATAGCCGAGAGCGCAGGCGCGCCGGAACCGCAGGCAAAATCGCAGAGAAACTTGAGAAAAGAAAGAACCGGCATAGTCGTAAGCAACAAAATGGATAAAACGGCTGTCGTAAAAATCGAAGAGCGCGTGACGCACGCAAAATACAGCAAGATTATGAAGCGTTCGATAAAATTCAAGGTTCACGACGAAAAGAACGAGTGCGATATCGGCGATAAAGTCCTGATAATGGAAACCAGACCGCTTTCGAAAGACAAACATTTCAGGCTTGTTAAGATACTTGAAAAAGTCAAATAAGTGGAAAGCGGAAAATGGAAAGTGGAAAGTTATTACGCTGAATTTAATATTGACTAAAATCAAAGCCGTTAACTTTCAATTTTCAACTTTCGACTTTCAATTATAAAAAAGGGAGGGAATAAGATGATTCAGCAGCAATCCTTCATGAAAGTCGCCGACAATACGGGAGCCAAAGAGCTTATGTGCATAAGGGTTCTCGGCGGAACGGGCAGAAGATACGCTAATATCGGCGACGTTATAGTCGCTTCGGTGAAAAAAGCAACGCCCGGCGGCGTCGTGAAAAAAGGCGAGGTTGTAAAAGCGGTAATCGTCAGAACCGTCAGCGGACTGAGAAGGGCGGACGGCTCGCACATAAGATTTGACGAGAACGCCGCAGTTATCATAAGAGAAGATAAAAACCCCAGGGGAACCCGTATTTTCGGTCCTGTGGCAAGAGAGCTAAGGGAAAAGGATTATCTGAAGATACTGTCCCTTGCCCCTGAAGTATTATAAGGCGGGAGGTAAAGTTAAAATGGGATTATACAAAAGTTCGGATAAACGCCGGAATGTCGTTCATGTAAAAAGAGACGACGAAGTTATAGTAGTATCCGGCGACGATAAAGGCAAAAGAGGCAAAGTCATAGCAGTCTCGCCCAAAGAGGGTAAAGTGATAGTCGACGGGGTTAATATTGTGTCAAAGCATGTCAAGCCCCGCCGTCAGGGACAGCCGGGCGGAATAATCAAAACGGCGGGCGCGGTTTACGCGTGCAAAGTTATGCCGTACTGCTCAAAATGCAATAAAGGCGTAAGAATAAAGCATAGGGAAGCCGGCGGCAAAAACACAAGAATATGCGCGAAATGCGGAGAAGAATTATAGTCCCGGACTTGTTCGGGATTCGGAAAGGAGTAAAAAACTATGGCTTCAAGACTTAAAGAGCAATACAAATCTTCGGTTGCTCCTGAACTTATGAAAAAGTTTAGTTATAAATCGGTCATGCAGATACCGGGATTGGAAAAAGTTATAATAAACGTGGGCTGCGGAGACGCGAAAGACAACACGAAAATTATAGATTCGGTTTCAGAGGATTTAGCCGTAATAACCGGGCAGAAAGCGGTTTCGACGACGGCGAAGAAATCAGTCGCGAATTTTAAGCTTAGAGCAGGGGTTAAAGTCGGCGTTAAAGTGACGCTGAGAGGCGACAAAATGTACGAGTTTCTCGACAGATTATTTAATCTTGCGCTGCCGCGCGTGCGCGACTTCAAGGGCGTAAATCCCAACGCGTTCGACGGCAGGGGGAATTTTGCGCTGGGAATAAAAGAGCAGTTGATTTTTCCGGAAATCGAATATGATAAAATCGACAAAATCAGAGGAATGGACGTTGTTATAGTAACAAGCGCGAAAACGGACGAAGAAGCGAGAGAGCTTTTAGGATTAATGGGCGCGCCGTTCGCAAGAGAATAAAATAATATTAATAATAAAATTTTAAAAGAATGGAGGAGTTGGCTTGGCGAAGAAATCAATGGTTTTAAAACAGCAGAGACCGCAGAAGTTTTCAACGAGAGCGTATAACAGATGCAATATCTGCGGGAGACCCCACGCTTATATGAGAAAATACGGCGTATGCCGCATTTGTTTCAGGGAACTTGCGTATAAAGGTCAGATACCCGGAATAAGAAAAGCAAGCTGGTAGGGCAATAAATATAAAGGTTAAGCAAGGAGGATAGTTTAATGCAGATAACAGACGCAATAGCAGATATGCTGACCCGTATAAGAAACGCGAATATGGCAAAGCACGAATCTGTAGACATACCCGCCTCCAAAATCAAGAAATCAATCGCCGATATTTTGGTTGACGAGGGATATATAAAAAGTTATCAGATAATTGAGGACGGCAAGCAGGGGATTATAAGAATAACTTTGAAATACGGACCGGGCAAAAAAAGAATTATTCAGGGAATACGCAGGGTATCGAAACCCGGGCTGAGAAAATATTCTACATGCGAGGACATGCCGTCGGTTTTAAGGGGACTTGGCATAGCTATAGTTTCTACGTCTAAGGGAATAATGACGGGCAAAACCGCGAAAAAAGAGAATATAGGCGGAGAAATTCTCGCTTTTGTCTGGTGATAAATAATTAATAAAAAAATCTGGAGGAAAAAATATGTCGAGAATCGGAAGAATGCCCGTTGTTATACCAAAGGGCGTGACTGTTGATATAAAGGCTGATGATGGCGGCAGCAGCGTGACGGTCAAAGGACCGAAAGGCACGCTGAATCAGGTAATGCACAAAGATATGATTATAAAAATCGAGGACGGGCAGGTTTTGGTGAGCCGTCCCTCGGAAGCAAAAGAGCACAAAGCCCTGCACGGACTTGTAAGGTCGCTTATAAATAATATGGTCGTAGGGGTTACTGATGGATTTTCAAAAACGCTCGATATGGTCGGGGTCGGCTACAGGGCGCAGAAACAGGGAAAAAGCGTAACGTTTAATATCGGGTACTCGCACCCCATAACAGTGGAAGAAGAACCCGGAATAACGATTGAGCTTCCCGCTCCCACGCAGGTGGTAGTATCCGGAGCGGATAAGCAGAGAGTCGGTCAGGTCGCGGCTGAGATAAGAAACCTGCGCCTGCTCAAACGCAACCCGTATCCGAGCGGCAGCGGATTCAAATACTCAAACGAGAGAATAAGGCGCAAAGCCGGAAAAGCGGGTAAAAAATAATAAATAAAGTCAAATACGTAGCTATAATTAATTTAAGCTTGCGTATTCGCAATGATTGAAAGGGAAAGAGTAATATGATTAAGAAAATTTCTTCAAACGAGGCAAGAAAAAAACGCCACGCGAGAATGAGAAGCAAGCTTGCGGGAACACCCGAAACGCCGCGCCTCTGCGTTTTTCGCTCGAACTCTAATATATACGCCCAGATAATCGACGACGTAAACGGCAAGACTCTTGTTTCGGCGTCGAGCCTGGAAAAAGGATTCGAAGCGGGCGCAAGCAAAAAAGAAAGCGCGAAGAAAGTCGGAATCGCCGTCGCTAAAAAAGCAGTTGAAGCCAATATAAAATCAGTGGTTTTTGACAGGGGCGGCTATCAGTATCACGGCAGGGTAAAAGAACTTGCCGAGGGAGCGCGCGAAGGCGGGCTGGAATTCTAATTAATAATATAAAAATAATTATGAAAGGGAGCAAACATGGCAGAAAAAATTGATGTTGCCGCACTTGATATAAAAGAGCGTTTAGTGGCTACGAAAAGCGTGTCTAAAACTGTTAAGGGCGGACGTATAAGAAGATTTACGGCTCTTATGGTTGTCGGCGACGAGAACGGTCACGTCGGATACGGACTCGGCAAAGCGGCTGAAATCCCCGACGCGATAAGAAAAGCTATCGAAGACGCAAGAAAAAACGTAATAAAAATATCTCTTAAAGGCACGACGATACCTCACGAAATAACCGGCGAATACGGAGCGGGCAAGGTTTTGCTTAAACCCGCAGCTCAGGGTACCGGAGTTATAGCGGGAGGAGCGGTCAGAGCCGTTCTCGATATGGCGGGAATAAAAGATATAAGAACAAAATGTCTGAGGTCGAACAATCCGACGAACGTCGTAAAAGCAACTTTTGAAGGTCTGCGCGCCCTGCGCACCGCCGACGAAGTCGCAAAAATGCGCGGAAAAGCCGTCTCGGAGATATAAATTTTGAGATAAAATTAAGGAGTTTAATATGGCTAAGGTTAATATAAAACTTATAAAGAGCCTAATCGGGAGAAGCGACAGGCAAATCAAAACGGCGGCTTCTTTAGGGCTCAGAAAAATCGGAGACGTTTCGTCTCATGAAGCAGGCGCGGTTCTCGACGGGAAACTGAGAGTTATTTCGCACCTTGTTAAATTAGAAAATTAAGATATATAAGTAGGGGCGCGCATTGCGCGTCTGCGGAAGAAGGAGGAAAAAAATGAAGCTCCATGAATTATCACCCGCGCCCGGTTCTGTTAAAAGCAAGTACAGAAAAGGCAGAGGGACAGGTTCCGGCAACGGAAAAACAGCCGGAAAAGGTCACAAGGGACAGAACGCGAGGTCAGGCGGGGGAGTAAAACCCGGATTTGACGGAACAAGCTTCCCGTTATACAGAAGGCTGCCCAAACGCGGGTTCAAGAATATGCCGTTCAAAAAAGAATACGCGATAGTAAATTTAAGCACCCTTGAAGCAAAGTTTAACGACGGCGACGAGATTACGGTTGAAAAGCTTCTTGAGGACAGAATAATAAAAAAGAAACTTGACGGCTTAAAGATTTTGGCTTCGGGAGAATTGACTAAAAAACTCACGGTCAAAGCCAATTTATTCTCCGAAAGCGCAAAAAATAAAATAGAATCCATCGGCGGAAAGGCGGAGGTGGTCTGATATGTCCGGTATGCTTGAAACTTTCAGAAACGCCTTTAAAATCCCCGAGCTCAGGGTAAAATTAGTATTTACTATGATAGTTATTTTGCTGTACAGGCTCGGAGCGTCGATTCCCGTTCCGTTCGTAAATTCGGGAATGATGAGCGAGCTTATGTCAAGTCAGGGAGACACGATATTCGGATATTTAAATATTTTATCGGGTAACGCGTTTTCGCAGGCGACTTTGTTCGCGCTGTCTATAAGCCCGTATATTACGGCTTCGATTGTTATGCAGCTTTTGACTATAGCTATACCGGCTCTTGAAAAATTGCAGAAAAGCGGCGAGGAAGGCAGAAAAAAAATCACGCAGATTACAAGATACGTGACTGTTTTATTAGGCGTAATCACGGGTTACGGATATTATATAACTCTGTTAAACGGAGTTATGACAGAAGCCGGACGCCAGAGCTTTTTAACTAACACGCACTGGTTCTCCGGAATAGTTATAGTTACCTGTTACAGCGCGGGTTCTGCGCTTATCATGTGGCTGGGCGAGAAAATAAACGAAAACGGCATAGGCAACGGAATTTCTATAATCCTGTTCGCGAATATTATTTCAAGGGTTCCGAGCGGCGTCGCTGCCGTAGTGTCAGACATAGTGTCTTATATATCGGGCGACAGAGCGCCGGCTTCGGGCAACGTAGCGGGAGCCGTTATATTCGAGATAATCAGGATTTCGATAATACTCGCGGTCGCGCTTATGATAATCGCTTTTGTCGTGTTCATGTCAAACGCGGAGAGAAGAATCCCCGTTCAGTATTCAAAGAGAGTGGTCGGACGCAAAATGTACGGCGGACAGAGCACGTATCTGCCCATGAAAGTAAATATGTCGGGCGTTATGCCGATAATCTTCGCGTCGTCTATGGTTTCGATACCGATTACTGTTATAAGCTTTATGAACAGGAGCGCGTCGGGAGTACCGTCGCAGGTTGAACAGCCTATATTATATTTCATGTATAATCTCATGGGTACGAGAAGCGCCGTATATATAATTTTAGAGTTCGCGCTTATTATAGCGTTCTCGTATTTCTATATAGCGATTTCGTTTAACCCGCTTGAAGTTTCTAATAATTTAACTAAAAACGGCGGTTCAATCCCGGGTATAAGGCAAGGCAAGCCTACGGTGGCTTATATAACGAGAATTTTAAATAAAGTCGTGCTTATAGGCGGTATATTCCTAGGAATCGTAGCTGTTTTCCCGCTTATCGTGAACGCTGTTGTGTCAGCGTTCGGCGTGACAAGCTTCGGCGCGATTGCATTCGGGGGTTCGTCCCTGCTGATTGTCGTCGGGGTCGCGCTTGAGACTACGAGAGAAATAGAAGCCCAGATGACTATGAGGCATTACAAAGGATTCCTTGAATAATAAAATATAATAAATAACAGGGGAAATTGCTATGAATATTATTTTCTTAGGAGCTCCGGGAGCGGGCAAAGGCACTCAGGCTGAGAACGTCGCCGAAAAATTAAATATCCCGTCTGTTTCAACCGGGGTGATACTCCGAGAGGCGATAAACGGGAGAACGGCGACAGGCATGAAGGCAAAAGAATACATGGACAAGGGCGGGCTCGTGCCTGACGATATAGTTATAAGCTTAATAAAAGAAAGGCTCGCGAAGCCAGACTGCGAAAACGGGTTTATACTCGACGGATTCCCCAGAACCGTGCCTCAGGCTGAATATCTCGAAAAATCCGGCGTCGTTATAGATTTAGTAATAAATATATACGTGCCCGACGAAAAAATAGTCGAGAGAATGAGCGGCAGGAGAGTATGTCCCGGGTGCGGCGCGTCGTATCATATAGTTTATAAGCCGTCGCACCGCGGCGATACATGCGGCAGGTGCGAGCATAAATTAATTATAAGAAACGACGACAAGCCCGAGGTAGTTCTGAGCAGATTAGAGACTTATCACCGCGACACCAAACCGTTAGAAGATTTTTACGGAAACAAAGGCATACTTGAAACTGTCATAGGACAGGAAGAAGTCGCCGATACGACAAGACTGACTTTTGACATAATCGAAAAATTTTAAGGGTTTGTTTTAATATGATAAATATAAAATCGGCGCGGGAAATAGAAATTATGCGCAGGGCGGCGAAAATTGCCGCGGGCGCGTTGAAAACGGCGGGGGAAATGGTCGTTCCCGGAATTTCTACTAAAAAACTTGATTCGCATATCAGAAAATATATCGAGAGCCGCGGAGCAGTTCCGTCGTTTTTCGGATACGACGGGTTTCCGGCAAACGCCTGCATAAGCGTAAACGACGAAGTAATTCACGGGATACCGAAAGAAAACAGGATATTAAAAGACGGCGATATAGTAAAAATAGACGTAGGCGCAAAATTTAACGGCTATCACGGGGACTGCGCGAATACTTTTTATTGCGGGAAATGCAGATTTGAAGATTTAGAATCCGGCAATAATATAAAAAAGCTGATAGAAGTCGCAAGGCAGAGTTTTTTCGAGGGTATAAAGTTCGCTTCGCCGGGGTACAGGATAGGCGACATAGGCGCGGCGATTCAAAACTATGTCGAGTCCAGCGGGTTTTCGATAGTACGCGAATACGTAGGGCACGCAGTAGGCAGGAAGCTGCACGAAAAGCCTGATATCCCGCATTTTGTCGAACCGGGCAAAGGCAAGGGAACGCGGTTGAGCGAAAACATGATTATAGCAATCGAGCCTATGGTAAACGCGGGAAGGCACGAAGTGAAAGTGCAGGACGACAAATGGACGGTAAAGACGGTTGACGGCAGTTTGTCGGCGCATTACGAGAACACCGTTCTGATAAAAAAAGACGGATGCGAGATACTTACGGTTTTAGATTAAATTATTTTTCGGATTAATAAGGATTAAATTATAAAGTATGAACGTCGGGGATATAGTTCTCGCGCTCGCGGGGAGAGATGAAGAAAGATTTTTTGCAGTCGTCGGGATTATCGACGAAAATTACGTGTATATAGCAAACGGCAAATCAAGAAAAGCCGATTCGCCGAAGAAAAAGAAAATCAAGCATCTGAAGCTTATAAAAAAAGCCGGAGACGGTTTTATCGGGAGCTTGAACCTGAAGAGCGGGAAGTTTACAAACGCGGTTCTGAGAAAAATAATAAGCGAGTATTTATCAGGCGTTTAATAAGAGTTAATATTTATATATTAAAATAATAGTTTGCGGTAAAAAAATTATTTAATTATGAAACGAACTTCGTTCGTTTAAAGGGGGAATTGTTCTGCCGAAAGATGATGTCATAGAATTCGAGGGAGTCGTAACCGAAGCGTTGCCGAACGCGGTGTTTAAAGTAAAGCTTCCCAATGAGCATACAGTCACTGCTCATATATCGGGGAAGCTAAGGATGAATTATATAAGAATTCTGCCGGGGGATAAAGTAACGGTCGAGGTTTCGATTTACGATTTGGACAAAGGCAGAATAACATGGAGAGCAAAATAAACAGAAAGCGAGTGAATAAAAAATGAAAGTAAGACCGTCGGTTAAGCCGATATGCGAAAAATGCAAAATAATAAGAAGAAACAACAGGGTAATGGTCATATGCGAAAACCCGAAGCACAAGCAAAGACAAGGCACAAGGGGCGGGTCTAATCCGTAAAAATAATTTATAAAAGGAGTTAAACTTAATATGGCGACGAAAACAAAGCGCGGAAACGCTATCAAGTCAACCCCGAACTGGAGAGGCACATGCCCGTCGTGCAAAAGAACGGGAGTAAAGCTTCTCTGGACAAAAGTCGAGGGAGAAGATAATATTAAAGTGTGCAAGCACTGCGGGAAATAAAACAAATAAAGCTGTTTAGGAAAGGAGTTAATTAACATGGCGCGTATTGCAGGTGTCGATATACCAAGGGAAAAACGCGTTGAAATCGGTCTGACTTATATTTTCGGGATAGGCAGAACGAGCGCGAACAAAATTCTCGCACAGACGGGAATAAATCCAGATACGAGAGTAAAAGATTTATCTGAAGACGACGTTGCGAAAATAAGAGAGCTTATTGACAATGATTATACTGTCGAGGGCGATTTGAGAAGAAACGTCGCAATGGATATAAAGAGAATGGTCGAAATCGGCTGCTACAGGGGAATAAGGCACAGAAAAGGATTGCCCGTAAGAGGTCAGAGAACGCAGACTAACGCCAGAACGCGTAAAGGTCCGGCTAAGACTATTGCGAACAAGAAGAAATAATTAATTATGTAGGGAGTGATTAAGAGCAAGATGGCAAAACAAACAGTAAAAAGAACGGCTGTTAAAAGACGCCGTGAACGTAAAAATATAGAGAAGGGCGCGGCTCACATCAGGTCGACTTTTAATAATACGATAGTAACGATAAGCGACGTGACGGGCAACGTAATCTCATGGGCTTCCGGCGGGGAAATGGGCTTTAAAGGCTCGAGAAAATCAACGCCGTTCGCCGCTCAGATGGCAGCCGAAGCCGCCGCTAAAGCAGCTATGGAACACGGGCTGAAAATTGTCGAGGTTTACGTAAAAGGCCCGGGGCAGGGCAGGGAATCGGCTATACGCTCGCTTCAGACCGCGGGGCTTGAGGTAATAATGATAAAAGACGTTACGCCTATCCCGCACAACGGCTGCAGACCGCCCAAACGCAGAAGAATATAATTAGGAGGTTATAATTAAAATATGTCAAGATATACAGGTCCCGTATGCAGGCAATGCCGCAGAGAGGGCGAAAAATTGTTTTTGAAAGGCGAAAGATGCTATACTGACAAATGCGCGGTAGGCAGAAGAGCCAAATCACTGGCTCCCGGCCAGCACGGCGCGTCCGCGAAGAAACCGAAAGAGTACGGAACTCAGCTAAGGGAAAAACAGAAAGCTAAAAGAATCTACGGGGTTCAGGAAACCCAGTTTAAAAACATGTTTAAAAGAGCGGAAAAGAAAGAGGGAATGGCGGGCGTAAACCTGCTTATACTTCTTGAACTGCGCCTGGATAATATAGTTTATAAAATGGGCATGGCCGAAAGCAGAAAAGAAGCAAGGCAGCTTGTCAATCACGGGCATTTTACGCTGAACGGCAGAAAAGCGACTATTCCGTCAATGACGCTTAAATTAAACGATGTTATAGCGTTAAACGAAAAGAGCCGCTCTCTCGAAAAAATAAAAGATTTAATAGCGAATTTGGACAACAGGCAGACGGTCAAATGGCTCGACGTGAACAAAGAGAATATCTCGGCCAAACTGAGCGCGGTTCCCACAAGGGAAGACGTGGATTTCCCGTTCAGAGAGCATTTGATAGTAGAGCTGTACTCGAAATAATCTAATAATATAAAAACAGAATATTTAAGATAAAAAATTGGAGGGTGTATTATTAATATGATAGAAAAGCCCGTTATTACCCCGTCTTATCTTGACAAAGATGGAGCTCACGGAAACTTTGTAATTGAGCCTTTGGAGAGGGGATACGGTATCACGCTCGGCAATTCGCTAAGAAGAATATTATTGTCGTCTCTGCCGGGAGTAGCCGTAACTTCGGTTAAAATCGACGGAGTTTTACACGAAATATCAACGATTCCGAACGTAACAGAGGACGTAACGCAGATAGTGCTGAATATCAAGGGAATAACTGCCAGACTCAACGGCGAAGGGCCGAAAACGGTCTTAATCGACGCTCAGGGAGAAGGAGTCGTAACGGCAGGCTCAATAAAAACGGACGCGGAACTTGAAATATTGAATCCCGAGCATCATATAGCGACGCTCGGCGAAAGGGCAAGGCTCTATATGGAGCTGACTTTTGACAGGGGCAGGGGATACGTTTCGGCCGAAAAAAATAAAATGGACGTTCAAAACCCGGCTATCGGGGTTATATATGTAGACTCTATATTTACACCCGTATTGATGATGAACTATTCGGTAGAGAATACACGCGTGGGAAACATAACGGATTACGACAAATTAATCATGGAAGTAAAGACAAACGGCACGATAAGCGCCAAGGAAGCCGTATCCCTCGCGGCCAAGATACTCAATGAACATCTCAATCTGTTTGTGGAATTGTCCGACGAGGGCAGAAAAGCAGAAATAATGGTTGAACGCGAAGAAAACATAAAAGAAAAAGTTCTTGAGATGACCATTGAAGAGCTTGACATGTCGGTGCGTTCGTTTAATTGCTTGAAACGCGCAGGCATTGATACTGTTGAAGACCTGACCAACAGAACCGAGGAAGACATGATAAAAGTCAGAAACTTAGGTAAGAAATCACTTGAGGAAGTCATACAGAAACTGCATTCTTTAGGGTTGTCCCTGAAGAAAGAAGACGAATAAATATAAATTTATAAAAGGAGGTATAATATTATGCCCTCAGCCAGAAAATTAGGCAAGAGAGCGGACCAGAGACGCGCAATGATGCGCGGAATGGTAACGCTGCTCTTGGATAAAGGCAGAATAGAAACGACTCTTTTCAGAGCTAAAGAACTGAAAAGAATCGCCGATAAAATGATAACAATAGGCAAAAAGAATACGCTTGCGGCAAAACGCGCCGCTTTGGCTTATATAACGAAAGAAGACGTAGTGAAAAAACTTTTTGACCGTATAGCCCCGTCTTTCAAGGACAGGCAGGGCGGGTACACGAGAGTGTTAAAATTAGGGCCGCGCAGGGGCGACGGCGCGGAGATGGCGATTATAGAGCTTGTAAACTATACGCCGAAAGGAAAGAAAGACAAGGATAAAGATAATAAAAAAGCTAAAGAAACAAAAGAAGTCAAAGAAGAAGTAAAAGCTAAAGAAACAAAAGACGAAAAGGCAGAAACAAAACCCGCGAGAAAACCCAGAACGACGACGGCTAAAAAACCTGCTGAAGCCAAAAAAACTACGGAAAGCAAAGAAACCGGAACTGCCGAAGTTAAAAAACCCAGAGCTCCCAGAAAACCCAAAGAAGTTAAGCCTGCAGAAACAGCAGAAGTTAAAGAACCTGAAACAGAAAAAGCTGAAGAATAAAAACCGTAGGGGCGGACCTTGTGTCCGCCCTTTTTATATGGGTTAAAATTCAAGGGCGGACACAAGGTCCGCCCCTACGAGATTAAATTTTTTATTTTAATGTACTATGCACTTCTCTGTGTCTTTATCGAAAATGTGTATTCTCGTCATATCCATCGCGATTTTTATATTGTCTTCGGCTCTCGCGCTTGAACGCGGCGATACGCGGGCGGTCAGAGGCTGTTCGTCAACGACTAAATACAGGAATATTTCGTTACCCATAAGCTCTGTAACTTCGACTTTTGAATCTATTACCCACTCCGCGAGAGAACTGAGATACATAGGCTCGTCGTGAATTGATTCGGGGCGAAGCCCGGCGATAACCTGTTTGCCGGCATATTCCTGAAGCGCGCCGTCGTTTGACTTTTCGGGAGGAAGCTTGAGCGAATTGTTGCCGAACGTAAAATATAAATCGCTGCCTTTTTTCTCGATTAAACCTTCTATGAAGTTCATCTGCGGGGTTCCGATAAATCCGGCGACGAACAGGTTTATAGGTAAATCGTAGAGGTTCTGCGGCGTGTCAACCTGCTGGATAAGCCCGTCTTTCATGACGACTATGCGCGAAGCCATTGTCATAGCCTCTACCTGGTCGTGCGTAACGTATATAAACGTCGTGCCTAATTTCTGATGCAGTTTTGTAAGCTCGGTTCTCATTGCGGCTCTCAGTTTCGCGTCAAGGTTCGAGAGAGGCTCGTCGAGTAAGAAAACTTTAGGTTCGCGGACTATCGCGCGTCCCAAAGCGACACGCTGTTTCTGACCGCCCGAGAGAGCTTTCGGACGCCTGTCAAGCAGGTGCGAAATATCGAGTATTCTTCCGGCTTCCTCAACCCTTCTCTTGATTTCTTCTTTTGTTACTTTTCTGAGCTTTAATCCGAACGCCATGTTTTCATAAACGGTCATGTGCGGATAGAGGGCGTAGTTCTGGAACACCATCGCTATGTCCCTGTCTTTGGGCGCAACGTCGTTTACGAGCTTGTCGCCTATAAACAATTCGCCCTCGGTTATTTCTTCAAGTCCTGCAATCATTCTGAGAGTCGTTGATTTTCCGCAGCCGGACGGTCCGACGAGAATCAGAAACTCTTTGTCTTTTATTTCAAGACAGAAATCCGAAACTGCCGTTACCCCGCCGGGATATTTCTTATACATATGTCTTAAAGATACGCTTGCCATTATTTAATTCCTCCTAAAAAATACAACGATAAATTTATAAATTTATAAATATCTATCTATATATACTATATCAAAAATTTATGAAAAATAAAAGTGTCGAATGTTCCAAACTTTCGGGCAATTATTTAGGTATTTTGCATAAAACATAGCAATTTGCTTACAGAATCTTTAACTTTTAATATATATTGAATAAACAAATTTAACGTTTCAGGTTTTTTCTTATATTTCTGGCTTTTTCTTCACCCATAATCGAGTCGATTTTATCCGCGAAAATATAAATCTGCGCGACGATTTCAAAAAGCTCGGGCGGCACGTCGCTTCCCAACTCGAGCCTGTTTAAATTCTCGGCGAGATTTTCGTCCTCGTGAATAAACACGTCGTTCTCTTCCGCCACTTCAAGTATTTTTTCGGCGACGTAGCCCGAGCCTTTGGCTATAACTTTCGGGGCTTTATAGCCTTTCTCGTACTTGAGCGCGACGACGCTTTTTTCTTTTTTGTTTTTGTTTACATAATTATCATGGTTATTCACTAAAATTCTCCCCGTAATTATTAAAAATCTGTCTGCCGTTTCTCCTGCCGATTTATATTCTTCCCAGACCCGCAAAATTTTTTCGGCTTCTTCTTTTTCCCATTTTTTCATATTGACGTCTCTCATAATATCCAGAGCGTCCCACGGTATAGTCCCCGCCACAACCGCCGCTTCTACCTGCGAATAAACATAGTACATGTCAACATACGGCAAGTATATTTCAAGAAAATGATAATTTATTTCGCCGTCAACAATTTTTTCAAACAGATTGTTTTTTGAAATATCGTCTAAAAACGGCATGAATTTTTCAAGTATATTTCTATCCAGAATATTATAGTCCGCGTTTTCCAAAACGTTAATAAACGTTTCGTCCGTTAAGTATTCAGCGAGGGTTACAAGGCTCGATATATCAATATCGTGTTTCTTGAATCCTTTCGCGACTTTTTCGAGTATGCTGGGTTTGAGAAGCGGCGCGATGTTCAGGACTTCTTTTGATATGTTCGGGTTCTTGAAAATTTCTGACGGAATCTCGGATTTTTTCACGTCCGCTTTGAGAAGAATCTCTTCTGTCGTTGTAGGCTCGCCGGATTTGATTAAATCGTCGATAGTCACGCCGAATTCTTTTGAAATCATGACAAGTATCGAAATGTCGGGAAAACTGTCGCCGTTTTCATAGCTTGAAACCGTTTGGCGCGTCAGGCATAATTTATCGGCGAGCATTGACTGCGTCATATCTGCGTCTTTACGCAGTTTTGATATATACGCTCCGAATTTGCGAATATCAAACATAATTTTTGTTCCTCCGTTCTCTGATTTAACTAATTTAAATTTATTGCGCGCGCTGTTTAATTTAATTATATCATTCGGAGAAACAACAGGGCAAGCAGAGATTATTTGCACGGGTAAAAAAGCAGAGAATCATTGCTTTTTGCATATAAAATTATAAACTTTATCCGACCATTCCCAAATATCTTTACAATCGTTTTCAATAAAGAAAACTCTATCCTCAATATTAGAGGGTACTGTATTTTTAAGAACCGCTTTATTGGATTCCGGAATTATACAGAAATGTAAATAATCAAATAAAGAAAGTTCATTTTTTATTTTTGCCGGGTGATGACCGTCATTTGCGTAATCTTTATGATTTACTATATCTTCATATCTAAAATAAAAGCGCACTCCCGGCTTAAAACCAACACTAAAATCATGTTCATCTGGGAATCTACCCGACATTCGCTCCATAACCAGACTATCACCGCCGAAACAGTTGCCCCATGTAAACATAATATAATCAAAATAATCGGGAGTATCTTTCGCGCCGTTTCTCGGTTCTTCGGAAAGTTCTCTTCCTGTTTTGTTTCTTGCTTTTACTGCTGATAATAACTTACCGCATTTGAATATCGGCTCTACAAATTTTATCTCAGTCGTATGACAAAGATAGTTTGTTAAACAACCGCCTTTCTTGCAACTCGTACATACAGGAACAGTAATTAAGTCAGGTTTTGGAGTCCTTAAAAATAATGATGGATTCATAAGCGCATGATTTACAGTTTGAAGTATATTTTTATCTTCACAGGTAATTTCCGTTTTTCTATTATGCTTTTTTTCATATTCCCAGAATAAAATAATATTTCTTAATTCCCAATCAGATATATGAGGATAATCAGATAGGGCAAAATAATATATGCCTTCCCAAACTATTGAACCGCCGTGGTTTGCGATATTTATTATCATGCCTATTCCTCTGCATTTTAAATTTTCATGTTAAGTATATATTTTCTTATTTCGGCTTTGGGCACGCCCCTGTTGATAAAATCGCCGACAAAATCAAAGCCTTTTTCTTCTGTTGAGGCAGCGCTCGTGAAATTAAATCCCATGTCTTTAATAGTTTTTTCAAGGTCGGGCAGATTTTTCTCTATGTGCTGTACTGACTTCATATTTTGCGAGTGAAATCTCGACCGCACGTTTTTGCCGGACATATTTAAATAAATATCGAGAGTTCCCGCGTTTTCCAAATCCAATCTTAGCAGGGCGTTTATGCCGCCCGAAGAATTCGCGCCGTTTTTATTTTTCTTTTTGTTCGTGAAAATATATAAATCGCTGTTTACCGTCTGATTCGCGAATTTTACGGGGATTTGCATAAAAGGCATAGTTTTGCTTATTTCGTTCATGAGCGATAAATTATCGCGTATATTTTTCGCGTCTAAATAAATCTGCGGCGGTGTGTTATTCTGTGTGTTAGGCTGCGGCTGATTAGGTTCGCCGGACTGCTGCCTGACCTGATTATTATTCTGTGCGTTCTGGCTGAGCTTTGCAAACCTGTTTTCTATACTGTTCAGATTTTCGTTAAGTTTATTATAAAAATACTCTATTTTTTCGGGATTTAAATTTTTAGGGTTTAACAGCCATCTTTCGCCCATTGATTCTTTGAGCAGTTTTTGAAATTCGCTGCTGTTTATCAGGTCTTTCACTTTGCCGAAAGTCTCGGTTTCCGCTGCTTTAGCTGAATCGTTAGCGGGCGGGTTTGACGGAGTCCGCGCTTGACCTGTATTATTATTTGCGGGACGTGAAAGCTGCTGTTCGCGCGAATCTGTATCCCGTATAAATTCGTTTATAATATCAAGCATAACGTCGGACCTTGTCTGATAAACGTGCGCCTGCGCTTGATTTTGAGGGCCTGCGTTTTGATTCTGGACGTTTGCGTTTTGCTGCTGTCCCTGATTATTATTTAATATATTGGCGTTTTGCCTGTTTGCGGCTATAAGCTTGTTAAGAACGGAATCGGGAGCTTTCAGGTTTCTGAGCATAGTTAAAAGCCCGTTGAGTTCGTAACGTGTCAGAACCGGCGTGTTTGTTGTCTGAGAATTTGCGGGAGTATTAATATTTGCGCGGGAATCGCTTGTACGCAGTTGTCCCGAACGAAGTTCGGGAAGCTCGCCCCCGTCTTTTTTTGATATAATATCTAAAAGCTTGGATAAAGTATCTGATAATTCAGACAAGTTGCGGCTGTTTTGCAGTATTTCACGCGGCAGTTCGTTTATCAGCTCGCTTATTTTATCTGAAAGCTTTTCGTTTGCGCTTATTAATTTTTCAAACTGTTCGACGTTTTCCGGGGTTATCGGAATTTCAAGCCTCATCATCAGCGCGAGAATATCAGTTGACACGTCTTTAAATATATGCGAATAATCCAGAAGATTTACAATATTATTATCAGTTAACGGCAGACTGCCGTTAACGAGAGATTTTACGATATCCAAAGTCGCCTGATTTACTTCTATATCGGCGTCCCTCAGGGCTTTTTCGATTATGTCCATTTTTATTGTCTTTACGGCGTTTTCCCTGAGTTCGTTTATCTTTAACGCATAATTTTCTTCCGCGTTTATTCCCTGACCGGCGATAACGCCGCCCTGCCCTGCGCGCGTGCCGTCCGGCGTCCTGACCGGACGCCCCGTGTTATTATTTATATTTTTCTGCGACGGTCCGCCGACGGACTTGACCGTGTTTGTAACGTTTACGTTTAAATCGGGCATTTTTCGTTTTCCTTTTAATATCTAATATTTATATATTTTAATAAAACTGAATCCTGTTATTATATATGCGGTCGTGTTTTTTTTCTTTGCGTTTACCGCCGGTATATATATTTACTTCCAAGTCCCTTGAACCGTAAAACGCCCTGTCGAGAAGAAGATTCGCGTCTCCCGTTATATCCCCGTGTATATCAACTTTTAAATTCCTGCTGCCGTAAAACACGCAGTCGCCGATATTTTTTATAAATCCGCGCATGGTCACTTTTCTTAAACTCTCGCAGCCCCAGAACGCGAAATTCCCGATATTTATATTGCCTGACTTACTTAAATTCGCGCTGTGTTCTATAGTCACTTCTGCCAGATTATTGCACCACGCGAACGCAAACCCGTAAATACTCTCGATACTGTCGGGTATTTTAAGGCTTATCAGATTTTCGCGCCGTATAAACGCCCTCGCGCCTACAGACATATATCTGTCAGGAATACTCATGTCAGTTATATCTTCGTTTGTCAGTTCGTCCGCTCTTGCTTTAATATCCGTAAGCATTGACGGTCCGCCCCGCGTAAATATATCAAGCGACAGTTCAAAAGCGTATTCGAGTTCTTTTTTCATATCAGATATATTTCTGTAGCCGTTTTCGCATGCTTTGCGCGCTATATCATTTAATAACTTGCCGCTTATTCTCTTTTTAGGATTATTTATATCAAGCAGCTCTCTCATGAACAATCCTAAATCGTGCGTGTGATTCTTCTGTATATTACCGTCGTTTTTTATATCTCTGTTTAATTTATAATTCCCGAACTTATCCCTGAATATATTATCCGGCTTTAATTCTGCGTAGTCTGCGGTAACTTCGAGCTCCGAGCATATATCTATACCCATTTTTATAATCTCGCGCTCTTTTTTCTTCAAGCCGAAATTCTCGAAAACAGCGGGAAAATTCGTGCCCGGTTCAGTCAGATGATTAGTCTGTTCCAGCTCGTAATATTTATTGTCGTCGCCGTGTATATATAACTTGCCTGTATCTCTTTTC
>Ga0082212_10004905_pt1 | contig 18462 bp, 14 predicted proteins | sample TergutNt197P3_FD_71548 | JGI IMG/M metagenome (GOLD analysis project Ga0082212, IMG submission 71548) | Neocapritermes taracua P3 segment gut microbial communities from Petit-Saut dam, French Guiana - Nt197 P3 | ecosystem: Host-associated > Arthropoda: Insects > Digestive system > Gut ...
TGTCCATATTGAAGTTTGATACCGACTTTCCCCATCGTAACGGCGAAGAGGAACCAAAGATGTTCTCTGGTGAGTACCTTTTCTCCCGGCGGGAGCGGCTTGTTCCGAATGACTACATAAACCAGTGCGGGAACCATCCAGATCAGCATGGTCAGCGGCAGTGCCACCCAAAAGATGGGAATAAAGAAAATAGCGGTTCCTCCCACTCCGTAGAGAAGGAGGTAAAAGAGGTTGAATGTTTCCCGATTTTCTCTTCGCTGCCGCTCTTGATCGGCATTGATCCAACTGGCAGTCGCCACCCAGAGGAGAAAGAGTAGCAGGTATAGATTCAGTTTGATGGGACTGAAATACCCGCCGGGACCCCACCACCCTTTTTTGTTATCGAAGAGGTCGTCGGAGATTTTTTGGAGTTTCTCTTTTTTTGTTTCTGCTTTAGGAGGGGCAGCCGCTTGCGGATTGGCTTGACCTTGTCCGCCGCCACCGCCGCCTTGCATTTCTTGTTGCACTTGCATGGCTCCCATTTGCCCTGCAAGTCCTTGCGCAAGACATCTCTGTCCCGCAAAACAGAACAGTCCCAAAGTACCGAGAAAAAGCAGGAAGACGAAAAAATGATTACGGAGCAAAAGGGGCATCATCCACTACGAATGAGAACGTTGAAAATTAAGACTGCTATTTTATCGTAAGAACTTGCGGATTTCAATTCCCCCGGTGAGTTCCATCTGGATGGAGACAGTCCGTTTGCGAGTTGTCAAAATAGAGGAGCGAGTCTTTCTCTACCCCTTTACCCAAAGAACACAAAGAGGAACTGGCATTTATTGACGTGGTACAGCATAATGCAATGATACGACAATGGAGTACGAGTCTATTGTTTGGACTTTTGTGGATTCTTAACCGGCGGACTTGCGTCCGCACTCTTGTACTCAATCCCGCTCCGGTGAGTAACCCTCTTGTGACATCGCCGTCAAAATCGTGTTCCTGTGCTCGTTGCCGAACGCCTCCACCGTAACGACAAGTTCCGTCCCCCGGTCGCTGTTTCGGTTGATATCGACAAATTGATTGTGCTGTAACTCGACGATGTTGCCTCGTTCCTTCGCAATGATACCGGCAATGCGGTACAACTCGCCGGGTCGATCCGGTAAGCGAACCCGGAATGTAAAAATCCGCCCCCGGTTTCGCAGACCATGCTGTACCAACGACGAAATCGTGATTACATCCATATTGCCGCCGCTGAGCAACGCCACCACGTTTTTGCCCTGTACATCAAGTTCTTTCAGTGCCGCCACGGAAAGCAAGCCGGCATTCTCGACGACCATCTTGTGACTCTCCATCATGTCCAAAAACACGTTCACAAGTTTGTAGTCTTCAATCGTGATAATGTCATCGACGTATTTTTGGACGTACGGAAAGACGATGTCTCCCGGCGTTCGGACGGCAACGCCGTCGGCAATCGTTTCGACTTTGTGTAACGTCGTAATTTTCCCGGAATTGAGGGACATCTTCATACATGCCGCCCCGGAAGGTTCCACGCCGATGACTTGAATCTCCGGTTTGAGTATTTTGGCAAGCGTTGCCAGACCGGCAATGAGTCCGCCGCCGCCGACGGGAACCAAAATAATATCCGCCGCCGGCAGTGCCCGCAAAATTTCAAACGCCAACGTTCCCTGTCCCGTCGCAATGTCGAGATCGTTGAATGGATGAACGAATTCCAAACGCTGCTCTTCGGCAAGTTGAACGGCATGTGCGTAAGCATCATCGTAAATGTTGCCGGTCAAAACGACCTGCACGCCGTAGGCTTTGGTATTGTTCACTTTGACGAGCGGTGTCGTTTCCGGCATGACAATCGTCGCTTTGGCGTTGAAATGTTGAGCGGCAAAACCGATGCCCTGGGCGTGATTGCCAGCAGAAGCAGTGATGAGACCCCGGTCTCGCTGTTCGGAAGAAAGGAGTGAAACCTTGTACAAGGCACCGCGAATTTTGTACGCTCCGGTAAGTTGCATGTTTTCCGGTTTGAACCAAACGTTGTTGCCTGTCTGCTTGCTGAAAAATGGACTGGAGACCAAACCGGTGTCCAGAATGATATTTTTCAGTATCGCTTCCGCTTCTTGAAATTTTTCGAGTGTGAGCATAACGAGTAGATTCTACCCCAGTTGCGGATTAAGACCAGTGCCCGGCGAGTTGACGGGCTTGCGGCAATGGACAAATAAAGTACAATACCAAGCAGTCTTTTCAAAAGTTTTCGTATGCTCTATTCTTTCATCTTTTTTGCCGATGCCCAGCCGGGAGGCGAACCGGGAATGTTTCCCTGGTTTCTGGTCATGATTCCCGCCGTGCTCCTGATAATGTGGTTCCTGATGGTGAGCCCCCAGAAAAAACAGGAGGAGCGATTGCGAAACATGCTCAATTCGCTCGAAAAAAATGACAAAGTCATGACCGTCGGCGGACTCATCGGCACGATCCACGCCATCGACAAAGAGCAAAACGAAATCGTTTTGAAAGTGGACGACGCGAACAACACCAAGATACGTTTTCATCTTACCGCCGTTAATACCGTTTTCCCGAAGGAAGGAAGCGATAAGAAATAAGGTGCCGCCGGGCAACCTTGCCAAGACCGCCGGAGTAGTGTACAATAGCCGGAAGATTTTCACTACCGATTCGTTTTCGGCACAGAACAATGATTGATTCCAAAACTTCTCCATCGACCTGCGATTGTTCCCGACGCAGTTTTCTCAAAGGCGGACTCCTTGCGACCGCCGTTCCCGCCGTCTCCGTCGCCGGTTTCTACGCTGGATATACACTCACGCACGGCAATCCCGTCCGCGTAGGTATTGTCGGTGCCGGCGATCAAGGACAAGTCCTTTTGGGTGCCATCAATCCCGAATACATCGAAGTCAAATCCCTCGCCGACATTCGTCCTTGTAATCTTCATCGTGCTTTTCACGGCGATGTTTCGTCCGATGCCGCCCTCAAAGCCCGGCGTGGTCTGCTCTCCGTCTATGGTTGGGATACTGTCCAACAAGCCCGAAAGAACATTAAAATCTATAACGATTGGCGGGAACTCATCAAAAATGCCAAAGCGGACGGCATCGAAGCGATCATCATCGCTCTGCCGTTGCACTTACATGCCCCCGCCGCCGTTTACGCCATGAAACAAGGCTTGCACGTCATCACCGAAAAACTGATGGGACACAGCGTGGCGAATTGCAAAGAAATGGCAAGAGCGGCGAAAGACAGCTATAAACATCCTTTACATTTGGCAACGGGACATCAGCGGCACTACAATATCCTTTATCAAGAAGCGGTTGACCAAATTCGTCGCGGACTTTTGGGAAATATCCACTACATTCGAGCGCAGTGGCATCGCAACAATGCACCCGGCGGCGACAGTTGGCAGATGCCGATGCCGAAGGCAATCAGAGCGGAAGACCCGGCAGACATTTTGAATCCACGCCGTAACCGACTCGAAACGGAACTCACCAATTTGAAACGTGACCTCAATGCAGCGCGGGGACGTGCCATCGAAGAATTGGCAAAGAAAGTCGCCCTCAAGGAAGCGCAACTTGCCGACGTGGTACTCATGGACGGCGGCGAATACTTGGATTTCAACCTCAAATCCGCCAAGGAGTACGAGTACGAAGATACCGTTTTTTCCGGGAGCGGTCAAACATTTGAACGTCCTGCCGCCGAAGAACTGCTCCGCTGGCGGTTGTGGCGGCGAACCGGCGGCGGTCTGATGGTCGAACTCGGCTCGCACCAACTCGATGCGGCAACGATTTTCCTTTCGGCAAATCAGGATTACTATCTCGACCAAATCGGCAGCAAAGAAAAGCGAGGCGAAAAAGTGACTCCGCTCAAAGTTCACGTTTCGGCGAATCGGAACATTTTCCAACTGGACAGAGAAGTGAGCGATCACGTGACCACGCTGGTCGAATTTCCGGCACCCGACTATGACGAAAAGACCGAGGCGGGAAAGAAGCGGAAAATTTGTGTGCAGTATTCGACGATCAACGGCAACGGTTTTGGCGGTTACGGCGAAATCGTGTACGGAACCGACGGTACGTTGGTGTTGACTTCCGAGACCGATTCGGAATTATTCCGTAGCGGCGGGTCCGGCAGCAGTGTAGCGGCACGAGCGGAAACGGCGGCATTGGACACGCAGTCCAGCGGACCGGCGCAGACGGCGGTTGGCGGAGCAAAGGCGGAAGTCAGCCGAGGTTATGCCGAAGAATTGGAGCATTGGGCTTGGTGCATTCGGGTGAATCCGCAAGTCAAGGATCCCACGTTGCAACCGCGATGCCATCCGAAGATCGCTTTGGCGGACTCGGTGATTTCATTGGTTACAAACATTGCGGCGGACAAAGGGGAGAGCATTACGTTCGACAAAAAGTGGTTCGATATTGACAACGATGCCACACCGGAGACGGACATCATGAAAGACCCTGATGGCAAACCGAGTCTGCACAAGGAGATGTACTCCATTTAGGTTTTCGTTCTAAAATTTTACAGGCACAGCCCAGCAACACTATCCCAAAATTATTGAATGACAAAGCAATAATCGCCGAATCGCGAAACGATTTCTGAAAAATCCCGAAGGAACAATCCGAGGACAAGGCACAGTAAACAGAACGTGAGTAGTCCCCAAAACCAGCGCATTTTTCCTTTCGGCATCGCTAATGTTCGGCAAAGATTCGTCAGTTGTGCCTGCAACATTTCCTGATGCGGATTTTTCACGTAAGGATTCGTTGGTACAAAGAGCAGGTGCCCTCCGAATCGGTCATGAGTAACAGCCCATTGCACGCCCAAGCCGTGAAGCGAGAGGACATGTCCGCTCCACTCCGTTTTTGGATCAATTTGTTGGGCAAGGGTAAAAAAAGCGGGCAACACCAGTTCTCGTCGGCAATGATAAACGACGAACCGGTTTTTGAACTTCCGGGCAAAAAAGTGGACAACGACCAAATAAAAGCCGAGCCAAAAAATCCAAGTAAAAATTCCCCAAGCGGTAAAGACATAGAGTGGAATGACCAAGCGTCCCGGTCCGAGAGAAATGAGTCCGAATAATCCCCAAGCGAGGAGCGAGAAATCGAGAGAACCGTTGAGTACCGTCGGCGTTTTCCGAAAATGGAGACTCGTCAGAAAAGCGAAATAGAGAACCAAAGGGACAATGGCAACCGCAAGCATGAGCGAATTATATCGGATTTTTCGGCAAAAACTACGTGGAGCATTGTGCTGGTACAAAATTGCCCCTGCCGCTCATTGTCTTTCCTCAAACACACCGAGTTTGCGGAAACGTTCGTACCGCTTCTCCACGAGTTGCTTCACCGGTGTTTTCGCCAATCCTTTCAGTTGACTCCGCAAGTAAAGTTTCAACCGCGAAGCCGAAAGATGCGGATCACGATGCGCTCCCCCCACCGGCTCTTCGATGATTTCTTCGATTACGCCGAAGCCCAGCAAATCTTTTGACCGAAATTTCAACGCTTCCGCCGCCTTGTCCTTGTATTCGTGACTCTTCCACAAAATACCGGCACAGCCTTCGGGACTGATGACCGAATAGTAAGAGTGTTCCAACATTGCCACCCTGTCGCCGACACCGATGCTGATCGCTCCGCCTGAACCGCCTTCGCCGATCACCACGCAGACAATCGGCGTGAGTAACGTGGACATTTCGAACATCAGTTCAGCAATGGTCAGTGCCACGCCCCGCTCTTCCGAAGCAACGCCGGGAAACGCACCGGGCGTGTCGATCAAACTGACAATCGGAATGCCAAATTTTGCCGCCATCCGCATCGTTCGCAGTGCCTTCCGATAACCTTCGGGATGAGGACAGCCGAAATTGCACGTTTGCCGCTCTTTGAGGTTGCGTCCTTTGTGTTGCCCGATGACCATCACTTTGTACTCGTCCAATTTTGCCCAGCCGGTTCGGATGGCGGGATCATCGCCGAAAAAGCGGTCGCCGTGCAACTCAATGAATTCATCGAAGACCATCTCGATGTAATCGAGAGCCTGCGGTCTGTTCGGATGCCGAGCAACTTCGACGGTCTCCCAGGGACTGAGCGACGCATAGACATCTTTTTGGAGTTGCAGGAGCGTTTTTCGTAGCCGAGCGATTTCTTCGCGGGTTTCCGTATCGGCGGAGTCTTTTTTGAGAGTCTCGATTCGGGCTTCGAGTTCAAAGATCGGTTTTTCAAACGAAAGTCGTTCGGTCAGTGGCATGGTTGTCATTGTAACAGCAAGCGAGGAAATAGCAAGAGAGAAAGCGAGAAATGAGGCATTTCCTGCCCTATTGCAAAGGACGTGAAATTGCCCTATACTGAATAATGTCAAATTTTTCTAACATCAGAAGGAGTTTTTGCATGTCCCGATTCATTTCCCGCCGCCGCTTTTTGGAAGATTCGTTGCTGAGCATCACCGCCGCCGCCGGTGCCGCTTATGCCGCATCGAACCCAGTCCTTGCCCAACAATCCGGCGGTTCCGTCGCCGCTAACGATAAAATCGGAGTCGCCATCATCGGTTCCGGCGGACGTGCCGGAGACCACCGAGGATATTACACCAGAAATAACCGATGTGCCATCCTCTACATCGTTGATCCCGATGCGAGTAGAATGCCCGATAAACTCGTGGACGACATCGCCGCCACACAGGACGGCATCAAGCCGCAACGCATTCCCGACATGCGGAAGGCGTTCGAAGATAAATCGGTGGACATCGTCTCCATTGCCACTTCGAATCACTGGCACGCATTGACCGGCATTTGGGCGGTACAGGCGGGGAAGCACGTCTATTTGGAAAAGCCGGGCAGCCACAATGTGTACGAAGGGATGGCACTCGCCGCCGCCAGCAAAAAATACAATAAAGTCGTGCAAATCGGAACGCAGTGCCGGTCGAATCCCTCGAATATCAATGCCGTCGCCTTCATCCGCGAAGGGGGAATCGGCGAAGTCAAATTTGCTCGCGGTCTCTGTTATAAACGCCGCACAGCCATCGGTGCGTTGGGAGAATACCCGATTCCCGGTCACGTGGATTACGATATTTGGAGCGGTCCCGCACCAATTATGCCGCTCACTCGACCGCGATTCGATTACGACTGGCACTGGCAGCGGCTCTACGGAAACGGCGACTTAGGCAACCAAGGACCGCACCAGACGGACATTGCCCGATGGCATCTCGGTGTCGAACGACACCCGAATATGATTATCGCTTACGGCGGTCGCCTCGGTTACGACAAGGCAAATCCAAAGGGCAACGACCCGAATTACATCGATGCCGGTGATACGGCAAACACGGAAGTTTCGATTTACGATTACGGCGACAAATGTATGGTCTTCGAAACTCGCGGTTTGGCAACGCCTTCGCTTCGGATTTCCAATGCGGCGGCAGACGACAAGAGAGCGGAGGCTTCCGTCGGCGTGATTACCTACGGAAGCAAGGGATACGTCGTGCAGTCCGAATACGGTTACTCTGCTGCTTATGATTTGGAAGGGAAACGCATTAAGGAGTTCACCGGCGGCGGCGACCATTTCAGGAATTTCGTCGATGCTGTCGGAAAGGGGGATCCTTCGGCGGTCAATGCGGATGCCGCCTGTGGCGCGTTGTCGTCGGCGTTGAGTCACATGGGAAACATTTCGTACTATCTCGGCGAAAAGAACAAGGTTTCCGTGGAGGAGTTGAAGGAAAGACTAAAAGAGATTAAGAGTCTCGACAACGATGACGAGACGGTAGATCGTACCGTTGCCCATTTGCAAGCGAGCAAGGTGGAACTGGATAAGACACCGATGTCGGTGGGACCGCTTCTCAAATTCGATAATGAGACGAAGCGTTTCACCAACAACGATGAGGCGAATGCGATGCTGACGCGGGAATACCGTGCGCCGTACATCGTGCCGAAGCCGGAGAATGTGTAAATTATTTAGCCGGTACTCCGGCGCATGAGCGGCACCCGCGAGGGTGCCGGTATTTATCATTATTGAAGGAGATTTCCCTTGCATTCAACAGACCACAAAAATCCTGATGTCGCACATGTCGAATCATTGGCACACACGAAGGTTGCCGACTGCTATCAGTGCGGTAAATGCTCCGCAGGCTGTCCGAGAGCGGAACGGATGGACATCGTCCCCAGCACGATCATCCGATTGGTGCAGAACGGCGATGTCAAAACGGCGGCAAGTGCGGAGTCGGTCTGGCAGTGCATCGCTTGTTTGACATGTTCGACGCGGTGTCCCAAGTCGGTCAACATTGCCGGCGTGATGGATGCGCTCAAACAGGTTTCGCTCGAAAAGAAATGTGTGCATCCGAAACAGAAGCGGACAGTGGCGTTTCAACGTTCTTTTTTGAATGCGGTCAAGCGAAACGGTCGCACCAATGAAATTGAAATGGTCGCCGAGTACAAGATTCGCGGTTTTCTCGGCGATGCCAATCCGATATTGGCAATGAAGGATGCCGACCTTGGTTTACCGATGTTGATGCGGAATAAACTGCATCTTAAAGTCGGTTCGCCGGTAAAGGACAAGGCTCTCGTCAAGCGGATTTTTGCAAAATGTGAAAGTTGACAAGAGCAAGAGCGGCACCCGCTAGGGTGCCGGTTCGACGCAAGAGACTTCACCGGCATACTTGCGTATGCCGCTCTTTTTGCACTTGACCCGATTGCCCGGAAAACCTATCCTTCCTTTATGAATCGGCAAGCGTCCCCTCTCCAAACATTCGGAAACCTTTTGTTCACGCCGCTGTACCTCGGTTGGCAACTGCTGAACCAATTTCTCCTCTCTCCCTGGGGACTCGTCGTGCCGATGACATTGCTCATCACCATCGTAGGGATTCAGCAATTCCAAAAGACTCCCGCCGGTCTCGCCCAATTTTACGCCGAACAACTCGAAACCTGCGACGAAACGGAACTCCCCCGACTGCTGAAAAAACTCGTGCAAATGGGTGATGCCGGCGTGCCCGGTTTAGTACAAGGACTTAACTCGTCGCGGGAATCTGTCTTCACTGCCTGTCGAGATGTTCTGCAACACGAATTCGACCATTGGCAAGAATCTCCTCATCGGGAACATCACTTCCTCGTTTTATCCGAAGCGATTCTCGAAACAAGCGGTCAATTTTCTCCTGTCGCCCAAGCCGAATCGATGCGGTTCGTCGATCAACTCATGCAAATCCGACCCGCCGCCGATTTTTCTCCAGAATCGTCAGCGAACCGGCAACGTATGATCGCCTGCTGCGAAAAAATTCTTTCCCAACTGGAAAGTGTGCGGCGAAAGAGGCTCGAACCTGCCGATTCCGCCTTTGCACCGCAGATCGATACCGTTGCATCATTGGATCAACGTACCCAGCAATCGGTACTTCTCGCTGCCAATGGGCAACCTTTTGTGCCAACCGGCAGGCTTGCACCAGCCGCTCATGCGCCCGGAACTCATGCGTCCGATGAACTTGCGACCGCCGCTCATGATGCCAATTCCTTTGCAGTATCGAGAGCAGATCGACTTTTGGCATATCAAAAAGCACAGCAAAATCGCCCAATAGAAGAACAAGGCAATCCGCGACTTCCTGACGATAGAGACTTGTCGGGCATTGCCAGTTTTTCCTCCCCTTTCGGCGTTGTTGCCGAGATGGAACAAAAGTTTGCTCAAAACATTCCGACGGACGATTGGGAACCGCCGCAATCGCTTGCCATTGCAGCAGAGTACAGCAATCAAAAAATCTCCGAGCCGGAAGAAACGTTTAATGCGGATAGTTTTCTCACGTCGGAACTTCGGAACACGCCTTTGGAACGTATTCCCAATTTACCGACAGAGCAACTGATGCAACTGATGCACCATCCTGAACCGGCACACGTTGAATCTGCCCGAAAAACATTGATTTCACGGGAAGGCTTTCAGGAGTCGCACATGAAATTAGCGTGGCGGCTTTATCATCCGATTCCGGCGGTTCGGCAAGAGATCGTGGCAATGTTGCCGAACACGACGAACGTTCAACCGTCGGTGTGGTTGACGGTCTTGCTGAATGATCCGAGCAGTGATGTGCGTTATCGGGCGGCATCGTTTTTAGCAACGACGAACGATCCGGCGTTGCAACGGCTATTAGTAGAACGCGGCAAGCGGGACAGCGATGCTCGGATTGTCAATCTTGCGGAAAGACTCAACGACTCGCAGAGAAATGTCCGGCGATATTGACATTGCCATACCGCTATTGTACTTTGACAACTGTGCAGAAAACCATCCAGACCATTGAATATCACGAAGAGATTCCCTCCACGAATGATAGGGTGCAGGAATTACTGCGTCAATCGGTGAAGCCGAAGTTACCCTGCTTAATCGTGGCAAAGCGGCAGTCGGCTGGACGCGGGCGCGGAAACAAACGATGGTGGAGCGGCGAAGGAGCCATTCTCATGTCGCTCGGTTTTGAATTGTCCTCAGATTGTCTCACTCGGGATCAACTGCCGACGTTTTCTGTAACGACCGCCCAATCCGTCAGTGATGTTTTGAATCGATATTTGCCGAAACACAATATCGAAGTCCATTTACCAAACGATGTTTACGTGGACGGCAAAAAAATCTGTGGAATTCTATTCGAATCTCCGACACCGCAGTATGCCATTCTGGGAATCGGCTTGAATGTCAACAATCGTATCAGCGACGTTCCGCCGGAATTTCTTGCCGATGTAGCAGATCGGTCGATTACATCCATGATCGAACTGCTCGGCAGCGAAACGGATGTTTCCCGATTGATGAGCGAATTGCTAACGGAATTGGGTTTCTCGAAGTCCGTAGCATCGGGAATGTCTCTCTATTCTGCTTCAACATGTTGCCAATAGGTAGGACGATGTTCCAGACTGTTTTTCGCGGCTTCGCGGACTTCAGGAGCGTTGTCCCGATGCAACGCTTGCACAAGCATTGCCCGGCTTTCCTCTCGCCGACCGGCAACCAATAAGTTCGCCGTTCGACAACGCAACTGTGCCACATCGTCATGAGCAAGAATATCGCATAAATCATCTTCAAGCAGCAACACAATCTCGTGGCAATAATCAATGCACAAGAGTGCCTTTGCCCTCTCCATCGCTTCGCCCGCTTTCAACATCTTCGACAATTCCGAAGGCGTTTGTTTGTCCAACTGTCTCACGATATTGAACATCTTTCGCCGGCGTTCGTCATCCAACTGGTCGAACGTCTGTATGAATCGATTGAACCGGAAGTTCGGCAGCAGTTTTTGAATCGTGTCCCGCACCGACTCATGAGGACTCTCGACAAATTGCATAATTCGCGCCGTCGCCCCCTGCACTTCCCGCGCATTCAACTGCGTCAACGCTTCGATCTGTATCGCTGGATCGTCGTCTGCCGATGCGCTCCAAACGACTCTATCAATTCCCGCCCCTGAAAAAGGTGCCAATGCGGATAACGCCGCTAGCCGCCCTATACCTTCGCCATGCTCGAAAATTTTCAAAAGACATTCCTGCAACTCCTCTTCGTTTATTTTTATATTTTGCAACAACAGAACGAGTCCACACTGTGATTCCGAGTCGAATTTATCCAAGAAAGAATCAATCTGACCGATCCACGCCAGGGGAGGCAGGTTTGCCAGATTCGTTTTTAGTTCCAGAGAAAACGGCAGTTTAATGCTCTTAAAAAGTGCGGTCAAAAAAGGAATGTCGGCACGTTCCGAAATAACTTGCGGAACGAGTTGCGGCGGGTTCAACCGCTCCAGACATCGAGTGATCAACAGGAACAGATAGGGTTCGGACTCTTTGAGTAATCGACGATAGGCGGCGACGTAGACCGGCGAATTGGAAAGCCGAAGTTGCAGATACAGATCACGGTCAAGTCCTGCTTCCGAAAAGAAGGGATAGAGCCGAAGATACACTGCCAACGTTAATTCATGCCGGGAAAAACGATATTCCTTAATTTTCTGCACGAGAATTTTGACGAATTCAGGTAAAATGGCGTTATAAACCAACTGGTGTTCGCTGGGATCGTTTTTTTCCAGTGCATCCGTATATTTGTTGAGGAATCGGAGCAAATCTTGATTAAAGGACAAACCGGCTTTATCTTGATTTCCAGGACCGAGGCAATAGGCGGCGAGGGTGGGCAACACTTCGTAAAACCTTTGAGTATAAGCCAAACGAAACGCTTGCCGGGCAAGGGTGGCATCTTTCTCGACAATGGCACCATGCAGACCGGGCATAAGTTTTTCTCGATTGTCATTGACCAATTCAACGAGGTCGGGATCGTGAGGGTCAAAATTGCGGATGATCGCTTCGAGACCTTGTCCGCTACGACGCGTAACAAGAATTTTACCGGCAAGGTTGCGCACGATCTTGCTGGTCGATTGAAAGGCGGATTCGAGTACCCCGACAGCCGCCTGATTTTTCGACCGGGCAATTACTTGAAGCGTAAGATCAACGCCGCGAGTCATCGTCAAGAAAAACAAGGGAAAGGATGACAGATTTTAGCAAATTGCATAGATGTCCGCAAGATGTATCACGAGGTGTAAAATGAGATAAAACGGTTGACTCTGGACTCGATATTGGATAAAATGAGTTTACTGGCGGTGCTCTGACGTATTTTTAAGGACGCTGGACCGCCAGGATCATACACCCGTAAAGATACTCTATGAAAAAACCACTCGCAACACTCCTTTTGGCAATCATTGCTCTGACTGCCTCCTGTATTCCCACGGACAACAAGTCAGGCACCGCGTTGCTCAATGTTTCCTACGATCCGACCCGCGAACTCTATGAAGAGTTTAACAAAGCCTTCGTCGAACACTATAAGAACGAGACGGGCGAAAACATCAGAGTCGAGACTGCGCATTCTGGCAGCAGCGCACAAGCCAGAGCCGTTATCGAAGGAGTTTCTGCCGATGTCGTAACCCTTGCCCTCGCCTACGACATCGATCATATTGCCGATGCGGGTTTATTACGAGCGGACTGGCAAAAGCAACTCCCTCATAACAGTACGCCGTACTCTTCGACGGTCGTCTTCCTCGTTCGGAAAGGGAATCCTAAAAACATCAATGGCTGGGACGATCTTCTCAAACCGGATGTCAAAATCGTCGTGGCACACCCAAAAACTTCCGGCGTTGCCCGCTGGGCGTATCTGGCAGCCTGGGGATACGTTCTCCAAAAAGAACTCGGCGACTTGAAAAAAATTGATAAAGGAAATCCTCGTGATCCAAATGTCGCCGCCGAAGTTGCCGCCGCACAAGCGAAAGCGAAGGAGTTCATCACGGCTCTGTACAAAAACGTTGTTACTCTTCCGAAGGGAGCCCGCGGTGCTTCGACGGCTTTCGTGGAACAGAGAACCGGCGATGTTCTGCTCGATTGGGAAAATCAAGCCCAACTGACGATCAATGAAGCCGAAAAAGGGGGATACGAAATCGTGGTGCCGTCGGTGAGTATCCTTGCCGAACCGCCGGTCGCAATCGTTGACAAAAACGTGGAAAAGCATGGTACGCGTAAGGCGGCGGAGATGTATTTAATGTTTCTGTACTCCAAGACCGGTCAGGACATGGTCGCAAGGCATTATTATCGACCGAGGGATGAGGATATTCTGAAACAGTACGCCGACAATTTCGTTTCGGTCGAGATGTTTACGATTGACGATGTGTTCGGCGGTTGGCAAAAGGCGCAGGAAACTCATTTCGACGACGGCGGTGTCTTCGATCAGATTTATCAAGTGCAGTAATGTCTCCCCATTAATCTGGTTCCAGCACTTATTTTTCGACTTGACGAGAATCCGAAAAATCGCTATTGTTGCGTCGAAATCATGGAGGTCTTGCCGTCTTGCGTACGAGTTATGCAACGTATTTTGTCGATTGTTTTGCTTATCCCCATCGGGTTGGTCGTTGCCGCACAATCCGGTACAGCCCAAAATGCGTCGTTGCTCACCCCCTGGGCAACAGAAGTGACTCCCAGTAACGTTCATTCGGAATATCCGAGACCAACACTTATGCGTTCCGACTGGCTCAACCTCAACGGACATTGGGACTGGAAAGACAGCAGTGAACGCCAAGAAGGATTCTCCCAGCAAATACTCGTTCCTTTTCCCGTCGGCTCGGCATTGTCAGGAGTCACGCAACAGTCGGAGCGGTCTCTTTACCGCCGCTCCTTCACGATTCCGAAAGATTGGAAAGGAGAAGACCACATCTTGCTGCACTTCGGTGCCGTCGATTGGGAAGCCGCCGTTTTTATCAACGGACAGCAAGTCGGCATCCATCGCGGCGGTTACGATTCCTTTTCCTTTGACATTACCCCCTTCATTCGCCGCAATGAACCGAACGAACTCGTCGTGCAAGTTTTCGATCCCACTCAAAAAGGGGAACAACCACGCGGCAAGCAGTCCACCATGCCGTCGGGAGATCGGTACTCCGCTTCGACGGGGATTTGGCAAACCGTCTGGTTAGAGCCGGTTCCGCCACACCACATTCAAACGCTCCAAATTCATGCCGATTTCAGCACCGGTCTCGTAACCATTTTGCCGATTCTCAATGCCGACCACAAAGATTTGGAAGTCGTTGCGAAAGCGTTTGACGGCAAAGAAGTCATCGCAAAGAGTTACGGCGGCACCGGCAATCCACTCTCCATGCAGTTCGATAAAGCCACACTCAAAATGTGGCACCCCGATTCGCCACACCGGTATCACCTTCAAGTTCAGTTGCGATATCGGGATACGGTCATCGATGAGGTGGGCAGTTACTTCGCATTCCGAAAAATCGAAATCGTAAAGGACAGCAACGGTGCTCCTACTGTGCATCTGAACGGCAAGCGGCTGTTTTTGATGGGCGTGATCGATCAAGGATATTTCCCCGACGGACTTTATACTGCCCCTACCGACAGTGCTCGATTACAGGATATACGCGTTGCCAAATCGCTAGGATTTAACGTGATCCGAAAGTATCAAAAAATCGAACCGGAACGTTGGTATTTCTGGTGCGATTACCTCGGAATACTCGTCTGGCAGGACATGCCGAGCGGCGAAAACAAGTCTCCCGCCGCGCAGCAACAGTTCCGAACGGAATTGCAACAGATGATTCAAAATCGGTTGCATCATCCGTCAATTATGGCGTGGACAATTTTCAACGAAGGGGCAGGACAGCACAATGTTGCGGAGTATGTCGATTTGGTGCGCCGTCTTGACCAGACGCACCTTGTCAATGCAACGAGCGGCTGGACGGACAGCAAATTAGGAGATTTTAACGTTGCACACAAGTTTCCGGGTCCTGAAATGCCGACACCTGATGCCAATCGGGTGGCAATCGTCGGTTTGTTCGGCGGTTTGACCCTGGTGCCGCCGGTGGAACATCTTTGGACAGAGAACACTTGGGCACACCAACATGTGGCGGATTCGGACGGTCTCCTACAACGTTATAAACAAATGCACGTAGAATTGCGACGATTGATTCAAACGGAGAGACTTGCCGGTGCCTTTTTTCATCAGTTGACGGACATCGAATCGGAGTGCAATGGGTTGACAACTTACGACCGTCGCCGGCCAAAAATCAGTGCGCCGGAGTTGGAGCCGATCAATCGGGCAACCATTAAGTTGGGCAGCGAGTGAACTGTCCGTTACCCTTCCATTACGTCGCTTTCTCGGTTTTTGGCAAGTTCGTTCGCCTCGTCTTCGTATTTTTTTGTCAGTTTTTGGATGTCGTCTTTCGTTGTATCCCGCACGTCTTCGGAAAAGATTTTATTCTTTTCGGACTGTTCCGCCGACTTATTGCCGTCCCGCCGGACATTGCGGATCGCCACCTTCGCCTCTTCGCAGAGTTCCCGAATGCGAGCGACCATCTTTTGCCGCACCTGCGTCGAAAGCGGCGGAATGTTCAATCGAATCACTCGACCGTCATTGTTCGGCGTGTAACCGAGATCGGCGGCGATGATTCCCTTTTCAATTTCTTTGAGCGTACCAGCATCGAACGGTCGAATGACGATTTGATTCGGTTCGGGACAAGCAATGGTCGCAACCTGTTTGAGCGGCGACGGGGAGCCATAGACATCGACTTTGACGGAATCGACGAGACCGGGATTTGCCCGACCGGTACGGATTCCGGTCAGGTTTTGTTTTAGTTTCAGGATCGCTTTTTCCATACGATCCTCGACATCGAGGAGAATTTCGTCAGCCTGCATACTGTTGTTTATTGTTCGTTCCAGTAAATTGTACCACGTACACCGTATTGCGTCAATAATTTACCGCCCCCCTTGTGAATTCTTTGCGTCCTTCGTGCCTCTGTGGTTAAGAATTTCCATACCGTTTAGAGTATAATGTCAGGTATGCTCACTTACGACAATCCACTCATTACCCGATACGCTTCGCTGGAAATGTCCCGACTTTGGGGACCGCAACGCAAATTCAGCACCTGGCGAAGACTCTGGCTCGCCCTCGCCGAAGCCGAAGCCGAACTTGGACTCCCCATCATGCAAATTCAACTCGACGAACTGCATGCACACCTCGACGACATTGACTTCGACAAAGCAAACGAGTACGAACGGGAACTCCGGCACGATGTAATGGCACACGTCCACGCCTTCGGCGATTGCTGTCCGAAGGCACGACCGATCATCCACTTGGGAGCCACCAGTTGCTTTGTTACCGACAATACCGATGCCCTGCTACTCAAAGAAGCACTGGTGCTGATCCGCAACCGATTGGCGGCGATCATCGATCAACTCGGCAAGTTCGCCTGGAACTACCGCGATTTGCCTTGCTTGTCATTCACGCATTTGCAACCTGCCCAGCCGACGACCGTCGGTCGCCGGGCATGTCTCTGGGCTTACGATCTGATTCTCGATCTCGAAGAAATCGAACACCGGCTCATCAATCTCAAAACGCTCGGCAACAAAGGAACGACTGGCACGCAAGCGAGTTTCCTGAAATTGTTCGACGGCAATCACGAAAAAGTCCGGCAACTCGAATTCCTGTTCTGCGAAAAAATCGGCATCAAGCCGTTTGCCATCACGGGACAAACGTATCCTCGAAAAATGGATTCGCAGATTCTCGATGTGCTTTCCGGCATCGCTCAAAGTTCGCACAAGTTTGCGACCGACCTGCGGATTCTCGCTCATCGCAAGGAAATGGAAGAGCCGTTTGAACAGCACCAAATCGGCTCCTCGGCAATGGCGTACAAACGGAATCCAATGCGAAGCGAGCGGATGTGTTCGCTGGCAAGGTTCGTGATGAGTCTACAAACGAGTCCGCCGATGACCGCCGCCACGCAATGGATGGAGCGAACGCTGGACGACAGTGCGAATCGTCGATTGGTCTTGCCGCAAGCATTTTTGGCAATGGATGCCGTGTTGATTCTGTACCAAAACATTGCTCACAAGATGGTTGTCTATCCGAAAGTGATCGAAAAAAATCTTCGGGCAGAGTTGCCCTTTATGGCAACGGAAAACCTGCTGATGGAAGCGGTCGAGCGCGGCGGTGACCGGCAGGATTTGCATGAACGGATTCGGCAACATTCGCAAGATGCGGCGGCGGTAGTCAAAAACGAAGGGGGCGAAAACGATTTGTGGGAACGTCTTTCCAACGATCCTGCATTTTCGGGTATCGACATGAACAAAGCATTGGAATCGTCATCATTCATCGGTCGCTCGCCGGAACAGGTGGACGAATTCCTAGCGGAACAGGTCGAACCGGTGCGCCGCCGCTACGGCGACATTTTGTACGCCACAGATGCGGAATTGCGAGTGTAAGAAGCGGCGGACGCAAGTCCGCCGGTGAAGAATCTCGGTGTAACTGTTCAATGACAACTAACTTCGGCTGATTTCGTAGCCCTTACGCTGCTCTCTTGCAAGGAATGCCTGCGATTGATCATCGCCGGTCTTTTCCGCTTTCGGATCCCAAACGATTTCGCGACCCAATCGAGCGGCAATCGCACAGAGATGGCACGAGTTCATCGCTTGAACATGCGTGAAAACATCCGAAATCGGCAATCCACCCTCACGGATGCACGTAACGAAGTTGTCCTTGTGCCCCTGCCACCGCTTGCCGTTGCAGAGTTTGTTGAACTCTTCATCCGGGAAAATCTCCCGCCAGTTGTCCTTGATGTCCTCAAACGGCTTGCCGACAATCCGACCGCGACTGACGTGCATACGTCCTTCGGTTCCCTCAAAGAGAATACCGTTGCCGTCTCTCGACCGGTCAGCGACGTGCATCACGAGACCATTCTCGAACGTACATTTAATATCGAAACGGTGCGACGTATTGTATCGGTTGTCTTCCGTCGGATAACCATCTTTGTACGGCACAGGATGTTCGGCAACAATCGGCTCGTATTTGATCGGTCCGACTCCCTCGCCGAGCATATCCATTGCCCAGAGGGCACAGTCGACGTGATGGGCACCCCAGTCGGTGAACTTACCGCCGCTGTATTCGTACCACCAACGGAATTCGTAGTGCGTTCGGCTATTTCGTGGCCAGGCATCTTTCCGATTTCCGTCGTTGACTTCCGGGGTGGCAATATAATCGACGAGCGGAGCTTGTA
>Ga0082212_10004906_pt1 | contig 18458 bp, 12 predicted proteins | sample TergutNt197P3_FD_71548 | JGI IMG/M metagenome (GOLD analysis project Ga0082212, IMG submission 71548) | Neocapritermes taracua P3 segment gut microbial communities from Petit-Saut dam, French Guiana - Nt197 P3 | ecosystem: Host-associated > Arthropoda: Insects > Digestive system > Gut ...
GTAAGGAGCTACCCCCCAGTGGACAAAAAATCCTCCTCCATTTGTATACGAGGTCTGTCTAAAAAGTATCCGACCTTGAATTTTCCCGCGCACAGTAGTGATGCTAGGGCGGCGCCACTGTGCACAGAGGAAGGAGACAGCTTAATGCGCATGCTGGAATTTTTTCTCCGCGTTAGAGTGTGCCAGTCGCTGCCTGCTGGCCGCCGAGGTGCTGTTATGTGTTCGTCGGATTTGGGATTTCTCTCACGATGTCTGAACGAGTTGAGCAAAGATACTGCATCAAATTTTGTTACAAGCTTGGTGATTCTCAAAGCGAAACAATTCGTAAGATTCGGCAGGTGTTTGGAGACGATGCTATAGGGGTAACACAAATTAAGGAGTGGTTCAACCGATTCAAAAATGGCCGCACATCAGTGGAGAGTGAACAGCGTTCTGGGAGGCCACAAACCGCTCGGAATGCAGCTGTTGTTGAGAGTGAAAAATCTGGTAAGGGGAGATCGTCGTTTGACCCTACGAGAGATTGCCGAAGAAGTTGGGATCAGTAAAGATTCCGCACATGAAATTTTGCGTGCAGATTTGAACATGCGCAGAGTGGCTGCGAAATTTGTGCCCAGGCTGCTGTCGGCGGAACAGGAAGAACTCCGTGCTGAGGTTGCACAGGACCTGCTGGACACTACCAGCACTGATCCTGAGTTTCTGAACACCGTGATAACTGGAGATGAGTCATGGGTGTACGGGTACGACCCGGAAACAAAAGCACAGTCGTCGCAATGGAAGCATCCTGAGTCCCCTAGGCCGAATAAAGCGCGACAGGTGCGAAGCAAAATCAAGGTGATGCTGTGTTCTTTGATATCCGTGGAATTGTGCATCACGAATACGCACCGGTAGGACAAACAGTGACAAAAGAGTACTATCAACAAGTTCTCCGCCGACTCCGTGATGCAGTTCGGCGCAAAAGACCAGACCTCTGGACGGCGAAAAACTGGCAGTTGCATCATGACAATGCTCCAGCACATTCATCGCACCTGATCCAGTATTTCTTGGCGAAACATGGAATTCCATTCGTTCACCAACCTCCCTACTCTCCAGACATGGCTCCTTGCGACTTCTGGTTGTTTCCGAAATTGAAGACGACATTGAAAGGATCCCGTTTTGAGAGTAGATAAGAGATAATGCAGAATGCGACGGCGGAGATGAACACCATTCCAAAAGAAGCCTTCCAGAAGTGTTTTCGGCAGTGGAAGCATCGGTGGGCTAAGTGTGTGCAGGCGCAAGGAGCCTACTTTGAAGGGGATTAGGGTCCCAATCCCGTCACCTAAGTAATATATTTTTCCCGGCCAAAGGTCGGATACTTTTTAGACAGGCCTCGTAATGCAATACTACGACTGGCATACTGGCCGACAGAATTCAAACAAGCCAGGATAATTATGATAATAAAACCCGGGAAGCAGCCCACAGACGTCACCTCGTACAGGCCTATCAGCCTCCTATCTGTCCTCTCCAAACTTCTTGAAAAGCTTTTACTACACAGGCTATTAAGCGACCCCCGTTCCCAAGACTGGATCCCATCCCACCAATTTGGATTCCGTAAAGCCCACTCAACTATCCAACAATGTCACCGCCTCACAACCATCATAAATAAAACCCTAGAAGACCGCAAACACTGTTCAGCAGTGTTCCTAGACATAAGCCAGGCGTTTGATAAGATCTGGCACAAGGGACTCCTGCTCAAGATTCAAGAAACGCTACCTCCTGCATATTTCGATATTCTCAAATCCTACCTTCAATCACGCCAACTTGTGGTCACATAAAATAACAGTGCCTTCCGTTCCGTCCCTATGCTCTCCGGAGTACCACAAGGTAGCGTACTGGGCCCCTTCTTATATACACTCTACACGGCTGACATCCTGCAATCCCCACATACAGTCCTCAGCACATTTGCTGATGACACAGCCATCCTATCCTCTCATTCAAACCCAGTCACAGCCTCAGCAAACTTACAAACCCACCTCCTCAGCATGGAGAAATGGACTCGCAAATGGAAAATCAAAATAAACGAGGAGAAATCCAAGCATGTCACCTTCTCTTTACGACGAGGCAACTGTCCACACCTCACCTTCAACCAGACCATCATCCCTCGGGTGGATGAAGTAAAATATCTGGGACTTCATCTTGACAGGCGACTTACCTGGAATTGCCACATCTCGACACTACGAAAGCACCTGGACCTCAAGACTAAAGATCTATATTGGATCATAGGAAAACACTCTCCACTCTCATTGACAAACAAATTACTAATTTACAAGGTAATACTGAAACCAGTCTGGACCTATGGCATAGAGCTTTGGGGATGTGCATCATCATCCCATACAGCCAAAATTCAGATACCAATCCAAACTTCTACGGCTCATAACAAACGCGCCATGGTTTGTTACAAATCAAACTCTACACCAAGACCTCTGCATAGTGACGGTACTAAGGGTGTTTCAAGAAAAGGCAGCCGCATACTACCACACTCTGTCTCTACATCCTAACCCGCTTATGGGACCGCTGACCGACCAACCAAAGCAACGACGTCTAAAGTGCAATTGGACCTTTGATGGAATAAACTAGGGAGGAATCAATGGATCCCCTCCCAGCCCACATGCCAATCAAGCCCGCACATTAGCTTATAGAAAGAGTGTAATCTCCATACTTTCTGATTGCTAATAAAATAAATAAAAAAAAATTTCAGTGAATGGGTAACTGTAAATCAATAGAACACGGGCGTAATGCGGTCCACTACCACACTCAAGAAGCGAAGAAACACGAACAATTTGCGGCGGGAATTCAAAAAGTGGTCGATAGCCTTATCATAGAAAGGGACCGGATCAAGCAGCAGCAAGAGCAAGAGAATTAATATAATTTCCCAAAATTAATAGTAGGTTTTTTGTTTTCATTTCAATTTTCCTTTAGTATCTTAGTTTCATGGTCATTGCTCTGTTTTTCCTCCTACTTTTCTGCCTTTTTTTTTTAATATTAACCACCAAACTGTTAACTTGTCCACAGACACATTTTGGAAATCATTATCATATCATTGTTAGTGTGGTAATGGATTACTGATAGCACAAAAGTATAAACCAAGAAGTTGCTTATCTTAGGAAGGAAGACTACAGAAAATCATTAATTTGCTGTTACACACAATTTTTTTCCTCCAAAACATAGGCAGTAGGACTCTGAAGACAGTGAATAGTGAGGAGCCAGTGCAGAATTTTCTGCATAACAGTTTTGTAACAACTGCTTTTCCTTCTTCATTCATTTTGTTTTTGGTGCAAGACCAATTGCATGAACACATTCCTTAACGCTTTTTACTCAGTTCTACTATAATTCGCGTGATAATCACAATCCCAGCTGTCCAGTAAGTCAGGATTCCTTCAGCAATATTAGTGACTGTCCCACTATTCAATGAATTTACAGAAATGATGTACCCCTCTGGCTAGGCACATAAAGGTGTGAACAGTTTGTTCACTTGGCAGAATTAAAAAAAGTATTTATTATTAGTATATTGGTAAAGGTCAATACACTTACACACTATTGCTTTCACTTGAATTAATGTCACTCTTAAGCAACTCAAATTGTTGATATATTGCTTGCCTTTAAATCACTTGCCACAATGTTTAAATGCTCACCAAACACTTATGTTTAATTACACAGTCTTTCAATCTGGTTGAGTTTTTTTTTTGAAGATGTATTGCCCTGTGCAAACCAATGAAATTGCTTGTTATAACAATACAAGCACAGGTTTTAGATACTAGTTATTGGAATCACTGTTGTAAACTAACACAAGCACATGTAATTGTGATTCATCCTGGTAATGAACAGTGTGACCCCTCTGGCTAAATCACTGTAACTCTTTTTCCTGAAGACGGAACCTGACAGTGTGTCTGATATATCGTTGCTCCCTCTGAATACTGAAAGCGTCCCAAGCTAGTTGACCACGCAAGAACAAAGCGAGAAGCTTCTTGAACACCAGTAGCTAAGCTAGTCGCAGGGACATCAGACCACACTTTACAAGCTGTTCCAGTCACGGTTGATGTCAGGTCAGAGGCGGTGCAACAGGTAGACAGTGTAATAAATATAGCTGGTTCTAACAACGCATTTCCTAGTGTGCCTGCAGAGAATGGTGTGAATGGGTGCAGTAGATCTATGTGTAATGATGTTTATAGTGTTATCAACCAACCAACCAACAAATTCATGTAGCTATGGAAATGTAAATGTTACACCTGAGTTACATGCAAAAAGTGCAGAACTTTGTGAATTAACTTCACCTACCTTCTCAGGCAGCATAAAGCAAGTTCCTATTCACTTCATTAGGAACCTTGACCAGTATTTCAAACTCAGACACCTGATGAATTGCGCCTAACTTTGGTATTTACAGCAATCCCAGAACCTTACGCAAAGCAGTGGTTGTCCAGTTCCTTGGATAAACTGAAGGGTTACGATGAGTTTAAGAAAGCCCTTATGGAATTACTTTGGAATCCAAGTCGTCAGGCCAGTATTAGGAGTTCGAACTATTTAGACAGGTACAACCCAAATTCTGGAGAATCCTACATGGATCACTATATTAGGTATGCAAACCTAGCATCTACACTAGATCCACTCGTATTGGAGATGGATTTGTTATCAGCAATGACATCACATTTTGAACCCAGGGCGCAGCAGGGACTGATTTGCGAGAATTTCCAAAATACCCAAGATGCATAAGCATTCCTCGCTAAATATCAAGGACTAGGAGAAAACGGAAAGTTTTAGGTCGCCCAGGCAAGATGACGGGAGAGATGTGAGTAGAATGCAGGAAAACCCAAAAAGAAATGAACGGTGGAGAGACCACAGAAATAATGTAAACGTGAGGTATATCCGGAGACAGACGGACCGACAAAGCGGAGGATACAATAGTCAAGATTATCAAGATGGGTGAAACTTTAATGGACATGTGCAAGAGAGTAAGAGAAAGTGAAACAAGCAGGCTCAACCGTGCAGCGCCACGCTTCAATCCGAGAGACGATAAGCCTCGGGCGGGACAAAACACCGGTAATGACAGGGACCAGAGCGACAATGCCCAAAATTTAAATGACTAGAAGACGTCATTGATGAGCGAACCACGTCAACCTACAAGACCACAAATTTAATTCTACAGCCCAATCCCACAAGCAGCAAAAGTGATTAAAGTACTGATTTAGATTTCATCAAATTTTGGCAACTGATAGAAAATTTTAAAGTTGGAAAATTTTATGAAATGACGGATAATGAAGGAGAGAGAGACATTTACGAGGGGACAGACAATATTAGCTACACGCTGTATATTGCTGAAAGCCGACGACATGAGTGTCCTAAATTGCAAATTAAAAGTGCAGGAGAGGAAATACAGGCTTTAATTGACACAGGATGTGAGATATCAATTTTAAACGAAGATTTGTACAATAAATTAAGGCATGCAGGTTTAGAATGTTTGGAGCTGCGGACTCAACATGTGAACCTTGTCAGTGCGTTTAATAACAAAAGTAAAAGGGTTAAGAAGCAAGCATTGCTAGAAGTAAATATTGGGGGCACAAAGTTAGACCAAGTGGTATTGTTGCCAGCACATCTTCTTACTGAAGCGATCCTTGGATTAGACTTCCTCATTAATAATGGAGCAGAAATAAGTTTTCCAGAGCGAAGAATAACGCTCAGATTTAATGAAGAAGTATTCAACTTCGAATTCACTGGCGCTAAAGAACCATCGGCAAATCGTTTCTGCGACTTGGGTCTGATGTCCATCCATTCCCAAACTCAATACCAGTTAACAGCTGTTAATAAAGGTCACTGCTACACAAAGAATCTCGACACAGGGGTATAGAGAAGTCAGTTCAGGATAGGAAAAGGGAAACTGGTACATGCATGGAAGACAGCGAGTACTTGCTAGATGATAAAGAGAGTGAATGTTTGTTAAATGATGATGATGAAGCTTTAATGCAGTGGAGCAAAAGGAACTGCACTGAAAGTGCTATAGCTGCGAAGAATGAAAGAGGTTGGGAGTTTTTACTAAATTCGCGGAGGTCAAGGAAAGTCACAATTCTGACAGTTCAGTTGCTGATAAGCATGAATTAATTAAGGACAACAATGGCAAAAATAATGATGGTGCTGATTGAACCTCACTGTGTTTAGCCACGAACTGCCCAAAGACTGATGGCGTCACCTCACCACAGGAGTCGGAAACAAATAAGCTAGGAAAAGATGACAGAACAATTTCTGAAGAACAACTTCGCGGTGAAGTTTGCAAGGATAACCGACTGTCAACTGAGCAATGCGAAAACTTGTATAATGGGCTGGCTAAATATCGACAGCATTTAACGTAACCACCAGGGAAATGCATACAATTTGAATATGAATTTGACGACGATCAAGAGACTGGAAATGTGAGAAATAGAACCAAGGGCTAACAGCTAACAGCAAGAAATACTACATTATTACATACGACACGAGAAAAAATTAAAAAAAAAAGGGAAAGGAAGGAAGTGGAGAAGATGAAGAAGTCAGTTGCTAGTTAGGTGTTTTAGATGTTTACTTATGTAGTTAAATTCAGTTAGTTATTCGCAAGTAGGTGCATTGTTTTGATAAAGCACTTAAGCAGTGGAACTCAGAGTTACATAAAACAATTCTGTATGTAGATATGATATATCAAGTGACTATTATTTTTGAAAATGGAAAGGATAATGAATAGCATTGACAGATAAGATTAGTGTCATTTAGTGTGTTGTGTAATTACATTTTATTCATTATTTTCTAGTTGATTACATGTATGTATTTCTATACGAGCTATAATGCATAGCTTGCTTGGTGACTGATATGTATACTTTTCATCAGAATGAGTGTGTCGTGGGCTGTGGCCGTGTCAAAGTACGACTTGTGACTTAGAGTCATGCTGAACCACCGTCACGCGCTGCACAAAGTTCTATTTAGGAGGACTCTGGACGGCAATTACCCTCCCGAAAACTTTCCAAACCCCATGTGTTCATGATGACCGTGTGAGGGTCAGAACACCACTTCTCAACTAGACGCACAGCTGTGAGGATCACAAAGCCTCCACCGGGACAGATTGCCGACTCCCGGGTTCTCGCCCGCCTTGTACTCTGTATTACTTGATTACAATAAACTCCGACATTTATGAATAACGAGTTTACATCAGGCTAAGCAGCCCCTTCCGCCAAGTCTTAACCGGTGTACGAAACCCCTTCCCGCCTGAGAACGACATCCAATGTAAGTTCTCCACCAGGAGCGGACCAGGATACAACAAGTGTGTTTAGTTCAGTAATTGATTATGATTGTGTTAGAATACCATTTAGTTTATCCTTAAAACTTACTTTTTGCAGCAGACACATAGGTTAAGTAAAAGTACAAGGCAGTTGCAATTACAACCAAGTTAAGATTTAGATAATAAAATGAACTATTTGGTATATGGTGTAATAGTTTGAGAGACAGAGAAGGGCAGCGACAGTAATACAAAAGTTCAAAGGGTGAAGATGGTATAACTCAGACTTCCTAAGTAGAAGAGAATTGAATAGACTGCCTAATACTTTTATGGTGTTGATTAAGAATTTGTATGTATGATAAATAATGTAAATGGACGCAGCATTGAAAAAGATTTATCATTTTAGCTACTCCGAAGTTATAAATTTTCAATGAGGGAGTTTTATAACTGTTATAGTAACTTATAAAGTTTTTTTTTTGAGGTGTCAAAAAGTTTATATTTTGATAAATTGGATGGATTTGTTTTAATTATTAATTTGGTTTGTCAGTGGAATGGCAAGAGTAATGGATTTGAATGGCAGTTACAGGGATAGAAGGATAGAAGCTTAGAGAGAGATAGAGAGACGACCAGTAAGACACGGGGAGATTATGCGAGCACAATACAGAATCACATTAAGTAAGGGAGCCAACAGAGACAAAGTATTCCATATTTTGAGTGTTGGTTATATTAGTGAGTAGAGGGATTTAAACAACTAGCCAATTGGGAAGAGCAAGAATATTACAGGGGGGATGGATTTGAACTAGGCGAGTATACAAATTTAACGGGAGGGAGTAGTCGGTTTCCTGCACTAGATGTGATAAGCTGTGTCGTGATACAGAAACTAACGGTGCAAACAGTTTTGTTCAAAAGACACGTCCATATAAACAAACACATGTAAACTTTTATAATTGTGAAATAATTACAAACAATATTTTATGGTGTACATTTATTTATTCCTGAAGTGCTACTTAGAACACTTATATTCCGTAAGAGTAGGAAATGTGAACCGAATTATGAGCTGGGTTAGGTTATAACGCTAATTTTTGTTACTACTGTACTGGAGGTTCAGGTTCTTGGGAGTGCCAGTAATATATAAGAGTTGTTACTAGTAACATGGAGGTGTTAAAAGTGGGTGAATGTGTACAACTCCCTATTTCTAAATCTTGTCTTCTCAGAGCATAATATCAAATTATTAGGAAATGTAACTTTACCTGTGTGTTTGTGTCTAAAACTTAGTGTCCTATGATGTGGGTGACCATAGATTGCATGTGTCTGAGAATAACATCATTGGGAACAGAGACGGAGGAAAATCACAGATTGTTGGAGAAAACTACATTATCAGGAGCATCATACTTTAAAAAGTGTTGTTAGGATGGTAATATTATGGATGATACAGGCAGGAGTGTTGTATATGAGACAAGTGTTGTGGTTTGGATGGTTTGTTGTACCTTTTAGTAATTGTACTTTTAATTGATTTGGCTAACTGATATGTTTTGTATTTTACATTTTCATGTGAAGTGTCTGTACTGTATACTTTAATTTTGGATCACATGCGTGTTCATCATGCAGATGTCTACATGTAACCTGACCTGTGCCCGCGTCAAAGTCCACCTTGTGACCAGTTGTCACACTGAGGCAGCATCATGCGCAGCACAATGTTCAGGACTAAGAGTTTATTGACTGTTGTCACACGCTTTTTTCATTGTGATTTATACACAACGGGAATGTCGAACCTTGGCATTTAAAGATTTGGTGATAAAAGCTTAGGAGATCTTGTGGAAGGAGGGATGGAGGAGGACAGCATTAAAATGTATTTGAAAGCAGTAGATTGGTAAGGTGTGGGCTAGATTTGTCTCTGGTTATAAACCTGAAGCAGATGTTTCTCAAAACATGTTTATCAAGCTTCGGCATTCATGAAACCGGGGGAGGCTGGGGGCAAAATTTTGTGGCAGTGCCTAATATTTTCAGCATTTACTTTCTTATAACCCAATGAAAAGGAAACTAAAGTGATGGAGGAAGCTTCCCCCCCCCCACATTTTTGTCATGCCAGTTGTAAATGCATATATACTGTACTACAAGACTAGGAATAACATCAGAGGAATAACTGTCGTTTAGCTTTCTTCCCGCAGGTTGGAGATTGATATGCTAAGAAATGCGAACATTTGCCCAAAATGATGTTTCACAAGCAACATCAAGAAATAGTCTCTTGGGAAGGCTCGTTGCTGGATGAATTCCTCCTACTGGCAAAAACGTACGTCCTTCAGGAGTGTGAAAAATTTGTTCAGAAAAATCTAAGAATTCTACTAGAAAAAGAAGAGAGACTGTATGGTGTTGTCCTAAATGTAAAATGCCACTGTGCATGCCAGAGTGTGTCTAACACACACAGTTAAACTACTTGTAAATATGGGAAATGTCTTTTGCGCAGATTTATTTTCATAGATTTTCATTGTTTTTCTTTAATTATGTTAATGTTATATTGATGCTATGTTATTGCTTCTACAGAAATAATGTGTTCATATTTCTATTTAAATTAACATATGAATCTTCCCCTCTCAGAATATTTTACAATGTACATATTATACTCATGGTAGTATTCAAATGTATGCCAAAAATGCCTGGGTGTCTGGACCTGACAAAACATTAAAGGGCTGGCACTACAAGTGTTAAAAATTTCTATTTGACATTTTACAATGTACATATTATACTCATGGTAGTATTCAAATGTATGCCAAAAATGCCTGGGTGTCTGGACCTGACAAAACATTAAAGGGCTGGCACTACAAGTGTTAAAAATTTCTATTTGACAACAAGATGGTATATGTAGTGGACTGAAGCTTGCAGCTGTGTTGCAATATCATGAATATTTGTGTTACAGGGAAAGTATACATATTTATCTACAATGATAGCAGCACGCAAAATCACAGAATCAGAGTAGCCGAACACCTTTTTGCACAATTTATTTCAATGCTGGTTCCTTATCCACATCACAGAATGTATTGTCTGCAATCTTGCGCTTTGTATTGTCTGCAATCTTGCACTTTGTATTCTGGGTAGCTACGGCCATCGATCAGAGTTAAGATTAGTAAATCAATGTTAAAATGTGGGAATGAGGCTACCTCTACTGCCATCCACAGACGCGACGCACTTCGGACAGGCAAACAGCGCCTATAACGGTACTGCCCGAGTATGGCTGCTGCACTCACAATGCATGTACATTTGTAATAGGCAGTATGTACAGATAAATTGTAATAGCATTTACAGTTTACAGAAGACTGGTGAGTGTGAATTAAAATCGTGAGTTTTGTCTAGTCCATTTATTGAAATGTGCATGCATATCACTGTTATCTTACTGTACAGGTTCATGATTTATCTTTCAAGTTTGAGATTTGTTATTGTTGCAAAACAATGGCTATGAAAATTTTCTGTTTAATGCAACTGCAATGATGTATCATGATAAATTCTATATCCTATGGTTGCATGAACCAAAAAGTAGATTATTCAGAAGCTCAATAAATGAACAATTGCTTGATTATAATGGGAAGAATTTTCTTGCAGACAAATGGGCGTGCTGACAGAAGTTACACACCAAACAGAAGAAAAATTGAAATAATACATCACCGAGATTGAAAAAATCGACTGAATACCATAAAAAGAAAACTTGAACGATCACACACATATGTATGATTACAGTAGGAAGAATTTTACTGCAGATCTTGAAGTAAGATTCATGATCTTTACACCTCAACAAATATTTGCGTGGTCAAATCAAGAATCAGATGAGAGGTGCACGTGGCATGTATGGGAGACAGGAGACATATGTACAGTGTTTTGGTTGGAGACCTGAGGGAATGAAACCGCTTGAAAGATCTTGGTATAGATGGGAGGATAACAGCAAATGGATCTCCAAGAGGTGGGATGGGGAGGCATGGACTGGATGAATCTGGTTCAGGATACAGACAGGTGGCTGGCATTTGTGAATGTGGTAATGAACATGCAGGTATCACTAATTGAAGGGAATTTTACTAGTTGAGGACCTGTCAGCTTCTGAGGAAGGACTCCGCTATGTGGAATTAGTTCCTGGCCAATAACTGTATATTTGTGCAGACATAACTAAGAGACAATGAGAGATTTTATATAACACTTTCATCAATTTATAAGTATTCCAGAGATAAGAGACATACACAAGTTTTGCATAAATGTATTCAGTTTGGATTATAATAAATCAATGGATCCTACTACATTTCTAATAGTAAATATTCCTTAACTGGCCTGTAACTAAGGTTTCCCCACAAACAAAAGTAAAGTGGCTCACTGATGTGTAACATCATAAACCAGGGTAATGAAATCAAATGTCTCTCGAATCCATCTATGTGGCTGTTGAGTCTCGAAAAGGCTATTCACAGTTACCTTTCCTGCTCAGGTCAACCAACATATCGTATACTGAGGGTACCTCTCCTCAGATCCCACAGCAACAGGGTAGATTACAAGTGGCATCGTCACTTAATGAACCCTTACATCTCTACTCAAATGTCCATATTTCCATATTTCCTTCCTCTACAACGCAAAGTCATATATACACCATCGCCTTCAACCTTTACATAGAATAATTATGCCAGGCCTCAAATAATTATTAAATGTGGCTTCCATACCACAAGAAATCTGAACTTCATCCTTTGAAAGATAGCCACACCAACTAGCATCTCTTCCACATTGAACTACTAATACATCTGCCATCCCAGGGCACTTTCACGTCACATGACACATCTGATATAGATATGCTACTGCACATCAAACGTTACGCGCCCGGCCTCTCCCTGTCAGAAAATATACTTAAGTTTCTTAAATCCAACTTCAGCTGGCAACTATCAATACAGACAATAAAACATCATATTCTACGTAACTTTTTCCAGCATTCAAAAGACGAAATAACAATTACATAATAAAATATTTTCCCTAAGCATGATAACTCCTCCCAAAACTATACTATCCAAGTTTTATAAATTAAAAACTGTCTTTAAATTTTCACAATTTTATTGACTATATTCAAAATGAAAAGAAAATTTTATTGACGAAAACGAGATCTCGTTAGAAACAAAGGGCTTGACATTACATATTGTATAGTTGCCCCATAAGGAAACAATGATCAACCTGATAATGGCCTAAAGAAAGGCTGAAACCTGCAGATGTTCCTAAGATATGCTATGTAATTAAAAACACCTTAGCAATAGCACATTAAAGTTGTGTTTGACTTTACTCGACCTGTGTTTGTAAGTCCATATTTCCCTTGATAACTTGCACAAATCCTTCTGTAATTTTCAAATCTTGCCAACAATTTGACCAGCCAAGAATAATGAAGCAACCCAATTTCACTACAACTATCAAATACAACATGCATCGCAGACAGCAAAAACCTCTAAATGTATAAGTGAATGAGTCTTCCGCAGAACAGCTAATGGCTATGCACAATACCGTTATGACAAGCATAACAAATGTTCGACCCAGCGAGACACACATAACCAGAATTCCTTCAAGTAGTACACATCAAGTAAATGTCCGGCAGTTCAAATACTGCCTCAGAAGACATGATGACATACATGATAATGTACTCTGTCTAAACCACAACGCACAAACATAATCTCTTACTACCAACAAATGCATATATTATACTAATATATATTTCACCTTATCTGGATCCATGGAGCATTTGTTGTTACTAAGAAACTGTAACCTTTCACAATGCAGAGAGAAGAATACAAAAGAAACAAACAGTTTTAACACCATAAAATGCACAACACTACGAAGTTATATACACAGCAAGGCTCCAAATTATGCGGCTTACAGTTCTGTGTTTGTGAAGCCTCTACTTTATGTCAATAGTTACAGCACTCCTAATGTCATTAGTAACACTTATGCTGTGTGTGTATATTACAATACTTCACAACATGCCATTTGCTTATACATACCCACTGTATGTATACTCACATTTTGTCTGTTAAAATTATTTCAATGGTTTTCATAATTAAATTTTAACTATGACAGGAATGCACATGTCAATAAATAAATCGTACTTCAGCACTGTTGGACCTACACAGTCTCCCACCTACAAGGAAACTGAACAAACTAGTAAGACAGGGACTTACTGAACACAGCCCAAAGACTTCACATTCCAAGGTAGAAAGAAATTTCACCCACATACACCACTGGTTGTGAAAACTGAAGATTCATGTCCATGTCCCGTTGTGATTGGACTTAATGTTTCAAGGGAGTAAATTCAGATCAAGCACACACACATTCCCATAGCACACTTTTCTTATACAATGTCTGCGACTCACCCAACCGCCAGAACGCAGGACATCTCAACATGTTGCCCTTCTTCTCCACTGCTGCCAATGTCTTCCATCTAGCAACCAGTCACGAAAAACCCCTTTTGACACAATACATGCACAAAGCTAAAAAAAACACAAACTTATGAAAACACTCACTACATAGGCGGCACAATCCAGTACACACATTATCACATCACCAAGAGTTATGTAAGTACAGAACACAAAACTATTACTATATTTACATATAATAATAGTTAAAATAAAATACTGTTGTGAAGATACGAGAACTTATATTTATGTTTATATTAGGTTCTTGTAGCGGCTTTCTCCCTCTTTAGTCTTCAAGTGGGTAACAGCTTGTCCTAGCAACAGCGATTGTTTCCAAAGTTTCAAGGTTATGGGGTAGCTATCGCCCCACTGTGCTTGTACCCTGTACCATAAGTTTCGTTCTCCCTAACTGGCCTCTTCCAGACTCGGCCTGATACACAGAAGTGTTTTGTCGGCAGTCACATCAAGCAGTTGGTGCGGTAAAACTGGTATTTATTAACCCAACAGACCTTTGCTGGAAAGGTGTTATAAGCGGAAGAGACTAAATACATTTATGAGTAATTAGTAAATGAAATTACAATTTTATCTTGCCGATGCACGTGGAGTAACAACTGTGTATGGCAATCTACTCTAAATATAATCTTGGAGTTCAATTGTACCTGTCCAATGGAAAGTCAAATTTCCTCTGTTCAGTTGAAGGCTTACATAGCCATGTCACATGACTGTGTTGTGGGAGGGCTCCAACATGGCTGCTAATTATGAAGTGAGCATACAGTACACTAGAGCATATCTATTACCGGAAAACGAATAACAGCAGGGCCAGGTCATCTTTCAGCCACATTGCTAGTTACTATAAGCAATAAAGAGACTGCTACCACAGTGGTGCCAACGTGACTCGGCCAACAGCAGCACTGATGGCCATCAGTTCCCATACTGAACACGTACCCTAACCTGAGGTGACATGGAAGCCTCTCAACCTGACGCAGGTGTAGGGCCTTTGAAAGGATTTGTGCCCCTGATTCCCTAACAAAACTACTGTCTCAGTGGGGTGCCACCACTGCAATCTCTCCCGTCACACACAGAGACACAACTGCAGACTCACATGCTAAGTAACCTATCATTACTCCTAGCTTGTAAGGCATGTGGAGAGGCTTGGGTGGATGGGATGTTGTCTCATTACTACCAAAATAACCATATCAAAATGGGCCAGCAGAGCTCAGTCAGTAGAGCAAACCGCTACAGGCTGGGTAATCCAAGAATCAAATCCCGGTGTGGGTGAGAATTTCCGCACCTGTCCAGACCAGCCCTTGGTCCCATACAGCCTCCTGTAAAAGGATACCGGGTCCTCTCACTGTGGTAAAATGGCCAGGATATGGAGTTGACCATCCACCCTATCTAGCGCTGAGGTTCAAGAAAGAGCAAAGCTATACCTAGAATATCCCTGTGGGCCTTCATGGCCTATTCTAGAATGAAATATTATGAGCATATAAAAGCAACGCTATATTACATTCTCATATACGTGTGTAATTTCAACACTACGTCTTCCATACTGACATGACTACTACAGAATTTTACCTATAGTTCACCAATTAATTGCCACCCTCTTGACTCAGGAATGTTAAACTAAGTTCTAGACCTACTGATCAGCAACAAAATTTTTCTGCCTGAACTATGTTTGGCAAGTTCACAAACACAGTTTAAACAGTATGGGCCAAAATTTTAGGAAGTCAAACACGGCATCTAGGGTAGAACATGGCAGAAAACAATCCACTAGTGTAAAGGTTTACAAATCTGTATTCACAAACAATTCGAGTTACTGTTGAATACAAGAAAGGAGTGTTACATGAACCAGAAAAAATGGGAGCATGCTTTCCAAAAATTTGTGATTTCCAAACAGGGGCTTGTGCACTTCGCACGTGATTTGCCAAGGAAAAGAATTAAAAGTAAGGAAAGATTCTGAGTTAACAAAAGAAAATAAAAGTGGAAGAATTTTATAACCAGGAAAGCACACACCTTAAGGCCACAACAACACTTCACAACAACAGCTCAAACAGGCCAATGGGTAGAGACCTGACGCGTACCGATTTGCCCCGCAAATTCCCAGGTTTATGGGTTTTAGACACCTCTGTCCCAAAAATCATTTTGGAAAGCATCCAGTGACCATGGAACAGCCCCAAAACAAACTCATTACACTGCAGACTAAGTGTGGTTAGTATTCTGCAAAACCCTGTGCACTTTCCTGTTCTCCAGTTTTTGATTTCTCTACACTATATTCAGAAGCAAGCAACAACCATAAATTCCATTCACACACACACACATTTCCGCAAACCATTCTTCTCTGTGCCCACACCAAACAAATTTCTCTGCAGTATACTACTAGCCTGGATTCCTGAAGCCACACATCTTACCCCACATGCACTGCATCTCCTCCCACACTCTGTCAATTTCCAATTAAATTCACTGCAAAACATGTATTTATCTCCTAGACACTCTGGAACAGTGTTTATCCAATGGCCTGTTCTGTACTAGTTACAAAACCCTCTATTTAAGACAATTATAATGAAAGCAGTTCAATGGTACAAGAGTGTTTTACAAAAGTAATGCCTTTCCTTTTCTCAGGAACTACAATTACAACAATAATTAAATTTACACGCATCATGGGTACATCCTTTACAAAATTGGGGTTTTTCGATGAAGCCTCCTCCATTACCAACACACTTCTTTCCCATCCTTGTGAGAGATGCTGTACACCACTCACACAAAATTAACTCATGCCATCTTTCAGCTTGTCCCCTGCAAAACGGCATCCTTCGACAACATCCTTCAGGGGGCCAAAACAATGGAAATGAAGGGTGCTAAATCTGGAATCTCAGGAAGCAATGAGAACTTGATTCATCTTCCTGTTTGACCAAACCCTTCAAATTCATTTTAACTTCTTTGTCTGCACATACTGCTCTGAACTGATGGTGGCACCTCTATTCAAGAATTCTACTAACAAGAATCCCTCAATGTGCCATCAGTTGACATACGGCAGTCTGCACCTTTAATTTGTTCTCCCTCATTCTTCCTACAGTCCCAATTTAGCACACCCCAACTTTTTCGCCTCCCTGAAAGATGCACTCCAAGGAAGCCATTTTGCAGATGACAAGGTGAAATGCAGCCTGCATTACGAGCACTTCTGCCTGGAGTTCAGTGCGACCAGCAAACAATGTCAAAAACAAAGGTGGAAAAGTTACGTTCTTATAAAGGAGATTTTACCTGCAGGCCGTGACCTGTACTTTATCATACGTTTTCTTCCAAATTACCGATGGAAATTAATATATCCCACTTACCAGCCAATATTCCACACTGGACACTCGTTTCCAAATCGTACTATGTGATTCAGTTTGATAATGAGTCAGATCACATTAACCACTGCACTTAAAGCTTCGGTAATGCAATTACTTGATGTGACAACACTGTGACTGACTTCCATGTAATACACAAATGCAGTCGGGTACTGTGGCACCGAAACATCGTGGTCATTTCACATCACGCACACATTATTGTCACCGAATGTTTTCCGGCAGATAAAACACACGTCAATTTTCACGTCATATACAATGGCCCTACCACGAAAACCTCCCTAAGACCATAAAGGCTTGTTAGCATATTTCGTCAGAACGTAATATATTCGTTCGTTGTAACGAACTGTTAACAGCAGCAATTAACTTTTCGGCAACGTACTTCCTAATAAACCAGTAACTATTGCCTCAAAAATAATATTAACAGTTCGAGTGCTGTAGTTTACGTTACACACATAGAAGAAGCGGTTCCACAAAAGAAATGAAACTTACGCAGCACAACAAGACTGATGTCCAACGATAAATAATACATACAAACATGGCCTCCGCCATGCTGGTCAGCACTGATCATTTGAAATTGAAGTAGCCGTCCTGCGATTGGTTCCGGCCGCAAGGGAAATCATGTGACTGGCGACTGTCCTGACACCCTTGTCAACGGCAGAAAATACATGCCTCTCCATCCAGTCGCTGGTACTACTTTCTGTGGGCTGATAACCACAGAGCACAGATCATCTAACCACAGAGTGTATATGAATACTGACCAAAGCGAGGACGCCAGAGTGTTTCGTCTCAGCTCGCAGCACTACCTCACGTAGTAGCTACGTCATAGAACGCTTCCAGAATGTTCGTGGCTGAAGCACGGGCTACATCTGGAAAGAACTGGAGAGGCAGTCATGTGACTGGTCATGCCACTTACAGGTCGCGTCGTCATTAGGTGCGTGTGGGCACTTTCTAGCGCAATGTTATTCAATCACAGCACACGTGAATTTGCATATTGAAAGCAATTGCAATTAATACAAAAAATTTACCGCCGGCGTGTCCAGGGGATACGACACAAAAAATAATTGTATTAACTCAGACGCGCAAGACGCTTTAGCCCTCAGATCTTTAAACTGGTCCCTAGTTTGATTCTAAAAATCCCTAACGAAGTTGTAAATCAAACTTTTACCGGTCAATGTTAAGACCCACTTAGTGACATTCCCTGGATTGGCTACACTGCTTCATTTCCGCCCTACGTCCCAAACGCCAATCACGAAGAAGTTTAAAAAACTAGCTTACATCAAATCACACATCCAGAAAGAAAATTGATGGCATGTATCACTCCGATTCATATTTTCTCGAGAAATCGTAAAAACACGATCCTAATAGGTCATTGACAAAATAAGTCGAAAAAGAATATCAAGTCAATTTCACACTTTGGGGGGGGGGTTACTT
>Ga0082212_10004907_pt1 | contig 18453 bp, 19 predicted proteins | sample TergutNt197P3_FD_71548 | JGI IMG/M metagenome (GOLD analysis project Ga0082212, IMG submission 71548) | Neocapritermes taracua P3 segment gut microbial communities from Petit-Saut dam, French Guiana - Nt197 P3 | ecosystem: Host-associated > Arthropoda: Insects > Digestive system > Gut ...
TTAATTGGTTTCGTTTTCGTATCTTTGCCTAAGCAAAACAATAATAAGTCATGGCAAAGTATTACATCAACGTCAACGAAAAGATGGCACTTGGTAAAAGTGTTTTAGCCTTTTTGCAGTCGGTTCCGCAAGCGGTTACATTCGAAAAGCCGAAAAGCGAATTGTATCGCAGTCTCGACCGCGCATTTGCCGATGTGCGCCTAATGATGGACGGGAAGAAAAAAGAAAAAACAATTGAAGAATTTATAGATGAATTACGCAATAATAACGACTGATGATTTTGAGAGCAATTTCAAAAGGCTTTCAAAAAAGTACCGTTCGTTGCATTATGATTTGGAAATTCTCATCAAAGATTTGTATGCCAATCCTACCATGGGCAACGATTTGGGCAATAATGTTCGAAAGGTTCGCATGGCAATTTCTTCCAAAAACAAAGGTAAAAGCAGCGGTGCAAGGGTCATTACCTGTAATGTGCTGGTAGATGTGAAAATGACAAAAATCTACCTGCTGGCAATTTACGACAAAGGCGAACAGGCAGGTATATCTAAAAAAGAAATAGAATATCTTAGAAAAATAAACGGATTGTTGTAAGCGACATCTATCCAACCATACTTATAGAAATGCGTAAACCGATTTTTATAAAGTTTATACGTTTTTTGCTGAATAAACGCCATTGCAAGAAATGTCCTGCGAATAAATAATCGATTCGCCACCGCAGGCTGAAAGCCTGAAATCTTAAACATTCATAACTTCTAATTCATAATTGAAATAAACTCATAATTTTTCATTACTTTTAATGTTTTAATGCAAAATTTGCAAAATGAAAAAAATTGCCATATTTCCCGGATCATTCGATCCTTTTACTATCGGGCACGAGTCGATTGTAAAGCGCGCCATACCGATGTTCGACAAGATTATTATAATGATTGGGTTTAACGCCAATAAAAAATCGTTCTTCACAGTCGAGAAACGGCAAAAATGGATTAATCAGGTTTTTGAAAACGAAACTAAAGTGGATGTTGAAATTTATGAGGGTCTTACAGTTGATTTTTGTAAGGCAAAGGGGGCAAAATATATTTTAAGGGGCTTACGCACTTCGTCCGATTTTGAATACGAACGCGCCATAGCACAGGTAAACAAAAAAATGCATCCCGATATTGAAACTGTTTTCCTGCTTACACTGCCCGAGCATACTCCTGTAAACGCTTCGATTATCCGCGACATAGTGCTTCACGGCGGCGACGCAAGCCTCTTTCTGCCCAAAAGCCTAAACATCGATGAGTTTAAGGTGAGTTAGGAATTAGGGAAAACAGGCAACACCTTATGCAAAAATTATGAGTGTTAATTTTAATAAGAGCAAGGCTGAAAGCATTGTAATCATTAGCGTAGGGCAACGCCCTATGAAATGGGGTATTCCAATACCAAGCCCCAACGGGGCGTAATTAATCTTTTCATACGGCGTTGCCATATGCTGTTGATTATGCCCTTTCAGGGCTTGATTTGGTTTAATCATTAGTTTCGCAGGGCGATGCCCCACGCTATTGATTTTGGGCTGAAAGTCCATAACTGTTAATTTTGCGTTGTATTTTTTTAAAATACAACGCAACAATAAATCTTCTTAGCCGCTCAATTAGTTTACAACAACTTTTGTCCCTTTTGTAATTCCCGATTCATTAAAAGTATCAATACTGTAATAATATTTAATGCCTTTGTTTAATCCGGTCAGCATTACAGAATTGGCACCGTAAATCATTACCGGTGTATATAGTTTATCTTCGGCAATCCCGTAGTTTACAATATAACCGGTTGCGTTTTTATCCTCCGGCCATGTTACCAAGGCTTTTCGTGTATCAGCTTCGTCGCGCCGTACATTTAATTCGTTCACGCGGGCAGGTTTTTCTCCTTCCCGCAGACCAAAGATCCTGAGACCATAGACAGAAAATTTACCGTCGGGGACTTTAACATTTTCAATTTTTATGTATTTCGTTTTAACAGGTTTCTCAAGCTCAATATAATCATGAACAGCATCCTGAGTGTTGTTGCTTTTGTCAACAATTACTTTCCATTTTTGTCCGTCGTCCGATGCCAGTACGCGGTAACAGTAAAAAATATCTTTACTGTCGGGCTGGAGTTTTGATTCGTTATCAGCAAAATTAATCTGGATTGCATTTACTGTTGAATTATCATCGAGTTCCACGCTCAGCCATTCACCTGCGTTGCCGGTATTGGCCGACCACCATGTTCTTATGTCTTCGTCGAATGCATTGGTCACAGGAAACTCGTCCATTGATGATGATGCTTCCGACTTTTTGTTGAACGATAAAAGCATCCATCCTTTAAAAAGATCTTCGTTTTCAAAATCTATTTTTCTGTCGGGCATAATTGTAGGGTAATCGCCAAAAGCCGTAAAAGTTCTCATAACTCCGTCTTTATCAAAAGCAACAGGAAATAATCCGAGGCGGCGTTCGAACATATGCCTGACGGAAATCGACATTGACGAAACATGCCAGTAGTTGCCGTATTTATCCTGAAAAGTTGAGCTGTGCCCGGCACCTCCGATAAAACCTCCGGGCTTGTACGAAAACGGGCTGTAGGTTTCGTACTTAAACGACGCTAATGGCGAGTCTGATGTATAAATTCCATCGGCATACGTTTTAAATTCAGTACCGGGGGCGGCATATTGCAGATAGTAACGGTTGTTATATTTGGTCATCCAGGGGCCCTCGTTCCATCCATTCCTGTCTAACTCGTTATATTCGCCGGGAATTTCCCACCCGTAATTTTCAGGATTATGGCTTATTAAAACCACCGGTTTGCCAATTGCCTGCATTTTTGAATTAAGTTGAATTCCATAAATCGGCTGTGTATCCGAACATCCCCAATATAAATAAATTTTCCCGTCGTCATCCTTAAAATAGTGCGGATCCCAAACATCAAACGGCAAAGTTTCGGGCGCTTGCTGCCAGTTATCCTGAAACGGATTGGTGGAAAAATAAAACGGTTTAATTGTACCGGCCGACGCAATGTAATAAACCGTATCGTTAATGGCAATGGCATCGGGGGCATAATCTTCAATTGGCAATGTTGAAACAGGCAGGTAATTCCACTTGAGCATATCGTCGGAATACCAGTAGCCGCCGCTGTGAGAGACGAACAAAATATATTTACCCTTGTATATGATCATTGCCGGATCGGCAGCTTCTCTGTAAGAGTTGTTTCTTGAAAACTGAAAACGGTAATTCAAGTTCATCGGATTACAAAAAGTTTCCGATTTCCCCTCAACGACTGTTTCCTTATGTGAGCAGGAAAGCATAAACATCGCAAGAAGACAGGATATAAATGTTTTTTTCATATTTAAAGTTTGTTAAGATTGAAAATTATTGCCTGCGAATATAACGATAAAAGTAATTCGTGTTATTGTTATACAAATTATATTTATTTTTGCGGACTATTAAATAAGCTGCAAATGAAAAAAATTATACTGTTAGCTGTTATATTGTCTTTGGGACTTGTTTCGTGCAAGCATCATGATGATCCGCCGCTTATAAGCGAAACTGAACATACGCTTTTTATGTATATGCCGTGGTCAGGGTCAGGTAAAAGCGGTCTGACACCGTATTTTAATCGTAATTTAAAAGACTTCGAAACGGCATTGAATGGCAATTACGATTTATTGAAAAACAATAAACTGGTTGTTTTTTTCTCTTCGTCGGCTACAGAAGCTACTATGTTTGAATTTAAGTACGAAAAAGGGACTGTAGTACGCGACACATTGAAAAATTACAAAAATCCGGCTTTCACTACCGTAGCTGGAATAACATCGATTATTGACGACGTTATATATTTTGCCCCCGCCAAATGCTATTCAATGATTGTAAGCGGACACGGAGAAGCTTGGCTGCCTGTTACTACCGGAACAAAAATGTTAAGAGGGGATTACGAAAAAAATTACTGGGAGTACGAAGGTGTTCCTATGACCCGATGGTTCGGGGGAAACGTTTCTGACTTTCAAACCGAAATTAAAACATTGGCAAAAAGCATTGCCAACAATGGCATTAAAATGGATTATATTCTGTTCGACAATTGCTATATGTCGTCTATCGAGGTTGCATACGACCTCAAAGAGGTAACCAACTATATCATTGCGTCTCCCACAGAAATAATGGATTACGGTTTTCCGTATCATACTGTTGGTCAGTTTTTGATGGGAGATTTCAATTTAAGGAGTATATGCGAAGGATTTTATAACTTTTATATGAATTATACATACCCATACGGGACTATTGCAGTAACAGTTACGGCAGAGCTGGATAATCTTGCAGCGGTGATGAAATATATCAATCAAAAGTTTTCATTTGATCCGGCATTGCTGAGTGAAGTTCAGCCAATGGACGGTTACGTTAAGGTAAAGTACTTCGATATGGGAGATTATGTGTATAAACTTTGCCCTGATGCTGACTTGTTGAATTTGTTTAATTACTATTTTGAACGGGCTGTGCCACCAAACCTGAGACGGCATACTCAGAACTATTATACCGTTGTTGAGAGACAGGGGCCGATTAAAATTAATACTTTTTCAGGAGTGACTATATCAGATCCGAGTATCAACTCCGAGACCATAACAACAAAGACTGAAACGGCGTGGTACAAGGCGACACATTAATCCGGTATGTCGTATGGAAAAACCTTGTGTACTTCTACGTCCATTACCAAAGTTGTAAAACCGGGCAATATTCCCTGACCTGTATGCCCGTAGGCAAGTCCTGAATTAATAATAAGTCTTGCTTTCGTACCTAGTTGCATGTATCTTAGCCCTTCTTCAAGGCCCTGAATCGCACCTCCTGAACCGACAATTACTTCAAACGGTTCATACAGATACCCTTCCGTCGAATATTGGACACTTTCGTCAATTAAAATTAAACTTAAATTGTCTAAACTGTCGGCTGAAAGCGCATATGTTGCATAATATACATGAACCCTATCGCCAATTTTAATGGTATCGCCGGTGCCTTGCTGTGTTTCAATAAAATATAAACCCGAAGGTTTTGGTTCAAGATCAGGATAATTTTCTGCAATAAACGCTTCTAATTCTTTGAGCTCTTCTCTTCTTGATTTGCTATACAAATCTTCTTTTTTACAAGAAAAAAATGCCGCAACAACTATTAATAAAAATATTCCTGAAAATACAATCCTTTTCATTTTTAGTCTTTTTTCTGTTTAATATTTTTCATTTCAACAATAAAAACCATAGTATTGTTTGGAGGGACATCCCCGTTCCAATTATTCCCAAATCCTAATGTAGAAGGAATTATTAACTCAACCGTAGAGCCTTTCTTAATCACTTTCAAACCATCATTCCAGCCTGCAACGGCATCTTCTTCTCCAAGTATAAAAGTCCGTTCTTTTTCGGCAAGTATATTTGTCGAATAAAACAGAGTACCGTCAATTAAATAACCATCATATATTACTGTCAGGGTATCGCCCATTTCAGGGTATAAACCATCTTCCGGTCCAGGCTTCACAACCCAATAGAAAACCCCTAATGCGGTAGTGTCAACTTTATGACCTTCTCCTTCGAGCCACCTTATACGTTGTGTTATAAGAATCATTTCCTCCTGAAGGGTTTGTGGTTTATCGGTTCCCTTGTATAAACACGAAGAAAACAAAATAATAGCAAAAACCGGTATAACAAATATTGAAAATTTCCTTTTCATAATTCCATATTTTTAAATTTTAGTATTTATTAACTGATATTTATACTGCGTTAAAAGTTGCCTGAACTTTTCCAAAGTTATATCTAAATTTTCATTCGATTCGCCCCCGGCCGCGTTTAAATGTCCCCCTCCGTTGAAATGATCCCTTGAAAACTCATTAACCGAAAATGAACCTTTTGATCGAAATGAGGCTTTTACCAATCCTTCCTTCTCGATAAACAACGCAGAAAAAACAATATTTTTTATTGAAAGCGGGTAATTTACAAACCCTTCAGAGTCGCCTATCCTGAAGTTGTATTTTAGCTGTTCCTCTTTGGTGAGTGAAATAACAGCAGTGCGCAATTCGGCGAAAACCTCCATTTTTTCATTCAGGCAGTAACCCAGCAGTTTCATCCTTTCGGCTGAAAAATTGTGATACACATTCGATTGAACTTTATTGGTGTTTATACCGTATTTTAAAAGTTCGGATACTACCTTAAAAACATTTGCCCGCGAAATACTGTGGCTGAACGAGCCGGTATCGGTCAGTATTCCCGTATAAAGCGCTTCGGCAGCATTATAATTAATGAAGGGAGCCAGATTAAGCTGAACTGCAGCGTCAAAAATTAATTCAGCAGTTGAACTGTATGCCGGCTCCGAAATTGTATAATCGCAAAAGGATAACAGAAGCGGATGATGATCAATTAAAACTTTGGGCTTTGAAAACTCCAGTAGTTGTTTTTCGAGTTTACCCGCCCGTTTGGTTTCATTAAAATCGAGACAAAAAAGCAAATCGGCCGCCTGGATTTTTTTTATGGCATCTTTTTTATGATTTTCATAAATCAAAATTTCAACTCCTGAGGAAAACCATTTCAGAAAGCCGGGGTAATTATTGGGAGAAACAATGCTTACGTTTTGTCCGCTGTTTTGTAAAATTTCGGCAAATCCAATTGCCGATCCTATGGCATCGCCATCAGGATTTTCGTGAGGCATTATAACAATATTGCTGTGTTTTTTTGCAAGCAACTGCCCAACCGACTTAAAAATATCGCTTCCGGTATTTTCCAAAACCATCATATATTAAAGCGACAAAGATAATAATTATACATTTGGCGTTAATTACTGTACTATTAAAAATCTTTAAATGAGTAAATAATTTCGAGTACTCCGGTGGGTTCCGCTTAATTATTTTCAATCCATCCGGCAATCCAGTCGCCAACCTCCGATGTTTTGTACGGTTTACCTTCAGCAATATCAACAGTAACAATACCTTCCGACATTGATGCGGCCACGGCATCGCGGATTATTTTTCCTTCGTCCATTAAATTAAAAGCATATTCAAACATCATGGCGGCCGAAAGTATGGTTGCGATGGGGTTAGCAATGTCTTTCCCTGCTGCCTGCGGGTACGAACCGTGAATAGGTTCAAAAACCGAAGTGTGAACCCCGATTGAAGCGGAAGGCAGCAAGCCAAGCGAACCGGTAATAACACTTGCTTCATCGGTAAGAATATCGCCAAACATATTCTCTGTAACCATTACATCGAAGTTTTTAGGCCACTGTATGATTTGCATGGCGGCGTTGTCAACAAACATATATTCAGTTTCGATATCCGGGTAGTTTGGCGCCATTTCCTGGGCTATTTCGCGCCACAGACGCGAGCTTTCCAGCACGTTGGCTTTATCGACAACAGTAAGCTTTTTATTCCTTTTTGCCGCAAACTGATAAGCCAGCGTCAGAATCCGCTCAATTTCTACACGGGTGTATATGTTGGTGTCGAAAGCAGTGTTACCGTTGTCTTTTCTGCCTTTTTCTCCAAAATAAATACCGCCGGTAAGTTCGCGGATACATACGAAATTTGCACCTTCAATTAGTTCGCGACGCAGTGGCGATTTATGCAACAGCGACTCGAAAGTTTCAACCGGACGAATGTTGGCATACAGACCTAATTTTTTACGCATGGCCAACAAACCCTGTTCAGGACGCACCGGAGCTTTCGGATTATTGTCGAACTTAGGGTCGCCAATGGCGCCAAAAAGCACTGCATCCGATTTCATGCACAAATCATGGGTTTCGGCAGGGTAAGGGTCGCCTGCTTTGTCGATGGCACATGCGCCGGTTAAAGCATATTCATACGTTAACCCGTGATTGAATTTTTTTGCAACAGCCTTTACTGTTTTCATGGCCTGCTCAATTATCTCCGGGCCAATTCCATCGCCCGGAAGTACTGCAATGTTAAGATTCATTTATTATTTTTTTTGGAATCGACAAAGCCTACTGACTTTAATTCGCTTTCGATAATGTTCAGCATCCTGATGGTTGCTTTTATGGCAGCTGCACTCTGGTCAGAATCGAGGCCTTTAGTTTTGAATTCGTGGCCATTTTGCCAGGTAATTACTGTTTCAACCAAAGCGTCGGTTTTACCACCGGGAGGAATGGTTACCACGTAATCGACCAATCTTGGGAACGCCTTTCCCAACCGCTTGTATATTTTGCGAAGCGCTTTTACAAATGCATCATACTGCCCGTCGCCATCACAAAATTCTTTATACTGTTCGCCGTTAACTTCGAGCAAAACATTTGCAACCGGGCGTAAACCCATTGTGTGCGTTATTGAATAGTTTAATATTTTTATTTTCTGTTCAACAATGTCGTTACTCAGCACGTCGGATACAATATAAGGAAGGTCGTCGCCGGTAACGGTTTCCTTTTTGTCGCCCAGTTCAATAACACGTTCGGTAACTTTTTTCAGCGATTCGCTATCAAGTACAATTCCCAAATCTTCGAGGTTCTTTTTAATGTTTGCTTTTCCCGAAGTTTTGCCAAGCGCATATTGCCGTATCCTGCCAAAACGTTCAGGCAGCAATTCGTTGAAATAAAGGTTATTCTTGTTGTCGCCATCGGCATGGATACCGCTGCACTGTGTAAATACAAACTCGCCAATTAATGGTTTATTGGTTGGTATTCTTATTCCGGAGAACGATTCAACCAGCTTTGAAATTTTATTCAACTGGCTTTCGTTGGTGTTGGTTTGCATTTTAAGATGATCCTTAATTATGGCAATTACACTTGATAGCGGCGCGTTCCCTGCGCGCTCGCCCAGCCCGTTCACGGTGGTATGTACACAGCGAATGCCTGCTTTTATGGCATGAAAAACATTTGCGATGGCCAAATCGTAATCGTTGTGCGCATGAAAATCGAATTTTACATCGGGATAAGTTTCAACCATTTCACGGCAAAAATCGTACGTTTCTTCCGGATCGAGTATGCCAAGAGTGTCAGGAAGCATTATGCGGTCAATTTTTTCATTCTTTAAGTTTGAAATCATAAAATGGACGTAATCTTTTGAATTTCGCATCCCGTTCGACCAGTCTTCAAGGTAAATATTCACCCTTATGTCCATTTCGCTGGCATTTGCTATTACTTTTTTAATATCGGAAGCATGCTGTTCCGGTGTTTTTCTTAATTGCTCTGAAACATGTTTGAGCGAGCCTTTACAAAGCAGATTGATTACTTTCCCGCCAGCGTCGGCAATCCATTTGAGCGAAATTTTATCGTCAACAAAACCGAGAATTTCAATTTTTTCGAGATGCCCTTTTTGCGCAGCCCACTGTATCACCTGTTTTGTGCCTTTAAATTCGCCTTCCGATACCCTGGCCGAAGCTATTTCGATACGATCAACCCTCACATCTTCCAGTAAAACTTTGGCTACGTTCAACTTTTCCCCATCGCTGAACGAAACCCCTGAGGTTTGTTCACCATCTCGAAGTGTGGTATCCATTATTATCAGGTTTGTGCCCGATGTTTCAATTGCTGTGCCCGTCATTTTTAAAATTATTTATTCGTTGTGCTTATTTTCGGGTTCTTTGTTTTAATATTTTGATTATATTGATTTAAATTATGCCGCAAATATACAAATTTTTCCGCTAAACCAATGAGCAAACCCTAAGAGGTACGTTTCTGCGCTTCATAACTATTTTCCGGGCATTGCCCTACAAAATGAAAATTATTTTTAACAGCAAAACAGTTGTTCTATTTTTTCTAATTTCTCTTCCGGTGTTAAATGCCCATCAAGCCAGTGAATTTTTGTTCCGCGTTTTTCCATTCCTCTAAACCAGGTCATTTGCCGTTTGGCAAATTGGTGAATAGCAATTTCTAATTGCCTGAACATTTCACCGTACGAAAGTTCGCCGGTAATATGCAGCGTAAGGTATTTATATTCCAGTCCATAGTAAATAAGCTGTTCAGGTGTTAAACCTGAATCCAGCAGTTTCTGCACTTCATCCAACATCCCATCATCGAGTCGCTGTTTTAATCGTTGTGAAATTCTGCTGCGGCGCAATTCGCGGTCGAAATTAATACCTATGTTCAGGCTGTTTATTTCAGGCATGGAAACATTAATTTCAGGATTTTCGCGATAGTATACCTCAATTTCGATAGCCCGTATGGCACGTCTGTCGGTTTCAACATCGGTTTGATTGTGTAAAACAGGTTTTAACGATTTCAAAATGGCAGTAAGCTCTCCGAGCGTTTTGCCTTCTAATTGTTTTCGCAATTCTTTGTTTGGCGGCACCTGTATCAGTTTGTAGTTTTTCAGCACAGCTTCGAGATACAAACCGCTGCCGCCGCATAAAACCGGAAATTTTCCCCGAGAGTGTATATCTTTGAACGTCCGGATAAAATCGTTTTGAAAACGATATACATTATAATGAGCTCCGGCATCTTCAATATCAATCAAATGCGACGGAACTTCAACATCGTTTACAAAATAATCAGCATAATCTTTGCCTGTGCCCAAATCCATTCCCCTGTAAATCTGGCGCGAATCGCCCGAAATTACTTCTCCATTCATTTTAACGGCAAAATGTGCGGCCAATGTTGTTTTTCCTGTTGCCGTGGGGCCAAGTATAGTTATAAGGTTGTAGCTCACTTTTAGTTTTTTGCTTGCAAAACATGTAGAATAATTACTCAAATTTACAAATTAACGAATTGTGCTTTTATAATTCATATAATTGATTAGCAGAAAATTATTTCTTTCTTTTCTGAAAATGCAGTGAATCGCCCCACTCGCTGTACCCGATTTCGTTTCCTGTAAGTTTAATACGGGTTTCGAGGCGATTGTGGCTTGATTCGGCATCTTCGTTCAAGCAGGGCTTGCCTTCATACAGCAAATATTCTTTACGGTATTTGCGGGGCGTTAAGTTTGGCATAATCACGTTGGCTCCGGCCATAAGCGCTTTTTCGCGACCTGTCGGGTCGATAGCCTGCAATGCAGTGGCGGCGGCAATGTTTATGTCGGGTATCAATAAACGCAGAACAGCAATCATGTTCAGCGCCAAGTCAAAGCGTTCCTGTTTGGTTTTAAGCAAGTTACTGTATTCAAACAGTGGCGTGTTTTCATGCTCAATATAAGGCCCCATTCCACACATGTCAATCCCAAGTTTTTTGAAAAACAGGAGATCATCAGCCAAATCTTCAATAGTTTGAAAAGGCAAGCCAATCATAACCCCTGTTCCCACCTGATAACCTTCGTCGCGCAGTAAACTCAGCGCTTCAATTCGTTTTTCGAAAGAATATTTTTTTGTTTTCGGATGGATTTTATAATACAAATCACGGTTCGAGGCCTCAATCCTAAGCAAATATCTGTGCGCTCCGCTATCGAACCAGCGGCGGTAAGTTTCCTTAGTTTGCTCGCCACAGCTTAGCGTAATACCAAGTTCGTTGCCCGAAATTTTCTTGATTTGCTTTAAAAGTGAATCAACACGATTAACAAATGAAGGAGAACTGAGTTCGCCCGACTGTAAAACCACCGAACCAAAACGGTTTTCCCATGCAAACCGGCAGGCCGAAAGTATTTCCTCGTCGCTCACATTGTAGCGTATCACTTTGTTGTTGCTTTTCCGGATTCCACAGTACAAGCAGTCTTTCGAGCAGACATTTGAAAACTCAACCAGTCCCCTGAAATATACTTTTCGGCCAACAGTTGCGTCTTTAACATTAGAGGCTTTGCTAAACAACACATTCCTCTCCTCGCCTTTAAGTTGGAGCAATTCTATTATCTTCTTTTTTTCCACAGTTTATTAAAATTTCAAAAATACTAACTTTTATATTCAAAAAAACATGTTGGATATTAATATATCTGAATCTAAAATCTTAATTTTACTGCTTGTTAAATATTAGTAAAAAATAATTTTTTAAAATTTAAAACTATGTATAATATACCTGCAAATTTTATTGACGAACAGAAAGTATGGGAAATATTGGAGGCAAATAAAAAAGCCGATTCTGTAAAAGTAAAGGAAGTACTTTCGAAAGCCCGCGAGATGAAAGGGCTGAACATGAACGATGTTGCTGTTTTAACCGGCGTAAGCGATCCGGAAATGCTTGGCGAATTGTTTAACGCGGCAAATGAAATAAAGGAAACCATTTATGGAAAACGCTTAGTACTCTTTGCTCCGCTGTACATTTCAAACATGTGTTCAAACGAGTGTCTGTACTGTGCATTTCGTGTAACAAACCGCGAAATAGTAAGAAATGCCTTAACTCAGGAACAAATTGCACGCGAGGTTCAGATTCTTATAAATCAGGGGCATAAACGAATTTTAATGGTGGCCGGCGAATCGTATACAAACAAGGGATTTCAATATATTCTCGATTCAATAAGAACCATTTACAGCGTAAAAAATGAACATGGCGAAATACGGCGCGTGAATGTTAATATAGCGCCGCTTGACGCCGATGAATTCAAACTCCTCAAAGCGGAAGGCATTGGTACATACCAGCTTTTTCAGGAGACATATCACCGCGAAACATATAAAAAAGTTCATACAGCAGGAAAAAAACGTGATTACAATTGGCGAGTGTGGGCATTGCACCGCGCTATGGAAGCCGGTATTGACGATGTTGGTATTGGCGTACTGTTTGGACTTTTCGATTATCGATTTGAAATTTTGGCTATGATGCAGCACATTTCCGAGTTGAACGACAAATTTGGCGTTGGCCCGCATACTATCAGCGTTCCCCGGCTTGAACCTGCTACAGGGAGTAAACTGGCTGCACACCCGCCATTTCCTGTTTCAGATATCGATTTCAAAAAAATTGTTGCTATTTTACGTTTAGCAGTTCCATATACCGGTATCATTATGTCGACCCGCGAAACAGCTCAAATGCGCCGCGAAACCTTTGCTCTGGGGGTAAGTCAGATTTCGGCCGGCAGCCGCACAAACCCCGGAGGCTACGAAGAAAAAACCGAAGACGATCCATCTGGCCAGTTCAGCCTTGGCGACCACCGTCAGCTCGACGAGGTTATCAGAGATGTGGTTTCAATGGGTTATATCCCCTCATTTTGCACAGCCTGCTACCGCTTAGGACGAACCGGCCGTGACTTTATGGATCTTGCCAAAATTGGCGACATTAAATTGCATTGTGCGCCCAACGCTTTGTCTTCATTCAAAGAATACCTAAAAAATTATGCAAAGTCCGAAACGGTAGAAATTGGCGACGAACTCATTAAAAAAAGCATTTCTGAAATGGCCGGCGTTGCAAGGCAAAGGGCCGAAAAATTAGTTCAACGGGTAGAAGCCGACAGGGATGACGTGTATTGTTAAATCGACGTTTGGTAACATTGAAAAATTAGTAATTTTCCGTTTTCAATGAATAAAAAATGAAAGCGCCAAAATCATTTCGCTTACACATTGGTATTTTCGGAAGGAGAAATGCAGGGAAGTCGAGCTTGCTGAATGCATTGACCAATCAGGAGGTTTCAATTGTTTCAAACGTTGCAGGCACAACTACCGATCCTGTCGAAAAACCGATGGAATTTTTACCGCTCGGCCCGGTACTTTTTATCGACACAGCCGGCATTGACGATGTTGGCAGTCTTGGTGAAAAAAGGGTAAAAAAAACAATGGCTGTTTTCGACCGGACTGATCTTGGAATTATTGTGTCGAACTTTGCTGAATGGGGAGAACATGAACATCAACTGATTACAGAATTTAAAAAACGCGAAATACCATTTGTAGTTGTGTTTAATAAAATTGACTGTTTTAAAGAAAAACCTGATGTTATATCACAGCTCGACAGTGCAAAAATCGCTTATGCTTTTACTTCCGTAAGCATTGATAAAGGTATTCCCGAATTGCGTCAACTGCTTATACAGCAGGCACATCCTGATTTCATAAATCGGCCGGTTATTTTAAGCGATTTGGTAGGGCCAGGAGAAACTGCTGTGCTGGTAATTCCTATCGACAAGGAAGCCCCAAAAGGCAGATTAATTTTGCCGCAGGTGCAAAGCATTCGCGATTTACTCGATAATAATTCATTATGCGTGGTGGTCAAGGAGCAGGAACTTCGTGAGGCGCTTTCAATGCTTAATAAGCCCCCAGAGCTTGTTGTAACCGACTCGCAGGCTTTTCTTAAAGTTGCCGCCGACACTCCAAAAGAAATTCCTTTGACTTCATTCTCGATACTGTTTGCACGGTTTCAGGCCGATTTAACCGAAATGGTGCGTGGAGCTATGGCCATTGAGCAGCTTAAGGCCGGCGACAAAGTTTTAATTGCCGAAGCCTGTTCGCATCACCCCGTTGGAGAAGACATAGGTACGGTAAAAATACCACGTTGGCTTACGCAATATGTTGGCGAAAAACTGCAAATCGACAATATAAGAGGGCATGACTTTCCCAAAAATATTTCGGAATATAAAATTATTATTCACTGCGGCGCCTGTATGTGGAACAGGCGCGAAATGCTTACGAGGATAATGCTTGCCCGGCAGGCAGGAGTTGCAATTACAAATTACGGCCTGACCATTGCATATTCGCTTGGTATTTTTGAACGGGCACTACAGCCATTTCCTGCGGCGCTTGATATTTACATGAATCACAAAAAAATTTAAAACTGCTAATAAATTTCTCTAACTTCATGTATATTATGCACGCTCTATTTTTTTGCGCCCTTCATACCGAAAGCCATGAAAAATATTTTTCATCGAAGTTTGGAAATTAATAACAATAATATAAATTTGTGTCGAAAGATAGAAACGAAGAAGGATTAAATGAAATAGAGTAACTTTCCTTCGCTATCAAAAAGAAATTGAAATTTGTTTTCCCGCATGTTGCGGAAATTTAACTTTTATAGATTAAAATGTTATGAAAAAATTTAAATGTATTGTTTGCGGATACATCCATACGGGTGATACTCCGCCTGAAAAATGTCCTTTGTGCGGCGCACCAGCATCGAAGTTCATAGAGGTAGTTGAAACCAGCGATAAGCTACAGTTTGCCGACGAACATGTTATCGGAATCGCAAAAGGTGTTGATCAAGAGGTTTTGGATGGGCTGAAAGCCCACTTTGCGGGCGAATGCACCGAAGTAGGTATGTATTTGGCTATGGCGCGTCAGGCTGATAGAGAGGGATACCCTGAAGTTGCCGAAGCTTTCAGTCGCTATGCTTACGAAGAAGCTGAACATGCGTCGCGTTTTTGTGAGATGATAGGTGAAATAGTTTGGGACACGAAAACAAACCTGAAAGCGCGTATGGAGGCCGAGCACGGAGCCTGCGAGGACAAAAAACGTATAGCTACCCTCGCAAAGAAACTAAACTATGATGCGATACACGATTCGGTTCACGAAATGTGTAAGGATGAAGCGCGTCACGGCAAGGGCTTCGAAGGTCTTTATAACAGATACTTTAAATAAGTAAGATTAAACTACGCTGGTTGCGTTTAAGTACAGCTAAAATTACATTTGGCAAACGCTCATAATTGGGTATTTGTCAAAATGAGGTAAAGCCTGTAAAGTCGTAAGAGTATGAAAAAATAAACTTAAAATCTATTTCACTATGTCAGATTTACAAAACAGTGAACAAAGTCCACAAAGACAAACAATAATTGTCAATCAGGTAGAACATCAATTAAATGGAGTAGGTACAGGAGGATTTGTATTAGCATTAATAGCAATTTTCTTTGGTTGGATACCCATTTTTGGTTGGATTTTGTGGCTTTTAGGACTAATATTGTCATTTGCAGGAGTATTTAAACAACCGAGAGGACTTGCTATTGCAGGACTTGTAATTTCGCTTATAGGTTTAATTTTGTTAATTTTTGTAGTAGGGGCAATAGCAGCATTAGTTGGATTGTTATTATAATCCAAGATTCAAGACAACTTTAAGATATAAATCTTTGTGAGTTGTTTAACGACACTAAATATCCATGTGTTTCATATACTATGGACATTTAGTGTCGTTTTAAATTTAATTGTCACGTATCGAAAACCGGTAAATGGTTCTTGACTTAAATTTTTGTCCCGGATTTAAAACTGTTGAAGGGAAATCGGGTTGGTTTGGGCTGTCGGGGAAATGTTGAGTTTCAAGTGCCAAGCCCGATCTTATGTTCCCCTGAGGAGCGGCATTGTTTTCTTCTCCCAATGATCTTATCCATGCCATGCTATTCCCGGAGTAAAACTGCATACCCGGTTCGTCGGTAATTATTTCCATAACGCGGCCGGTTTTAGGTTCGTAAACAATGGCGTTAACCTTTTCCTTATTGTCGAGAACGTAGTTGTCGTCGTATCCCCTGAACGTTGCATCGCCGTAGGTTTCACCAATATGGTGGCCTATAGTTTTGGGTTCATTAAAATCGTATGGAGTACCTTTCACAGGACGTATTTCTCCTGTTGGTATTTGTACTTCATTTAAAGGCGTATATGCCGACGCCTTTAACGTAAGGATATGCTCAAAAATATATCCTTTACCTGTTCCGTGCAGATTAAAATATGCGTGATTTGTCAGATTTATAACTGTTTTTTTATCGGTTGTGGCCGAATAATCAATAATCACCTCATTTTTGTCAGTCCATGTGTAAGTTATCGAGGCAGTAATAGTGCCGGGAAAACCTTCTTCCATATCGGGACTCACGTAGGTAAATTTTACGGCAGGGTTTTTGCCTTTCAGTATTTCAGCATCCCAAGCTTTTACATACCAACCGTTTGGGCCGCCGTGCAGGGTGTTTGGCCTGTTGTTCACCGGAAGGGTGTATTCAACTCCGTCGAGTGTAAATTTCGCGTTGGCAATACGGTTGGCAAAACGGCCGATGGTAGCTCCGCCATAAAGATCGCCTTTTATAATTGCGTCAAAATTGTCAACGCCATTTGTTACATTGTCCATGTTGCCAAATTTGTCAGGAACTTCGATGCTTACTATTTTAGCTCCAAAATTTGTAACTTTAAGTACATTCCCTGCTTTATTGGTAAGTGTGTAGGTATAAATTTCGCTACCATTGTGTTCTCCTAACACCTTTATCTCCACATTATCGTTTTGTTGTTCACAGCCCTGGCTGCAAATCAGCATGGAGAAAGTCATTACTATTATTATTAATCTTCTCATCTTAGTTAAATTTAGTTTTATTTGTTTTTGATGCTAATATATTAATGTATTATATTGAATTATGATTTTTTTTCAAAAATAGTAATAAGTATTGATTAATAAAATAAATCTACCAAATAAAAAAACCGGAAGATTAAACCTCCGGTTTTTATAGCTTATTAATAACTTTGATTACGTAAGTGTGAAAGGCTGGTCTCCGCGTACATATTTTTTGCATGCTTCAACGTTAATATCAACACCAACTCCCGGTTTGTTAGAAACGGTTATGAACCCGTCCTTTGGCCAGTCTCCTTCATCGTAGATTACAATTTCCTTGTGCATAGCATCGGTTTCGAAATACGATTGCCATTCCAATAAATGGAAATTAGGAACTGAGGCACAAACATGCCAGCTTGCCATAGCACCCAAGAACGAAGCAACCATGTGCGGAGAGAAAGGTATGTAGTGAGTATTTGCAAAGTTGGCAATGCGCTGGCCTTCTCCTAAGCCGCCGCATTTCTGCAGGTCGGGCATAACAATATCCATTCCTCCTTTTTCCAAATATGGTTTAAATCCGTATGTTAAATATACGTTTTCACCTCCTGCAATAGGCGTATTGGTTTCTGCTGCAATTTTGGCGTAAGCGTCAGGATTTTCAGCAGGAACCGGTTCTTCCAGCCATGTAAGATTCAAGTTTTCAACTTTTCTAGCAATAGCTTGTGCGGTAGGATAATCATATCGTCCGTGCATATCCACACAAATGTCGATTTTTGAGCCTACGGCCTGACGAACAGCAGCAAGCTGGTTGTACATACGTTCAATTTCACCAGGGCTTGCGGTCCAGTTTACGCGGTCCCACCTGTTAGGATCGTTTGCTTCATCAATGTCAAATTTAATGGCATTGAAATTCCAATTTTTAATGGCATCGGTGGCAGCTTCAGCGAAATCGTCAGGTGTAGGGTTATTAGACCGGTAAAGAGCTGTATCGCAATATGTCCTTATTCTATCACGGCATTTACCACCCAGTAGCTGGTAAACAGGCATTCCAAATACCTTTCCTACTAAATCCCACAAAGCTGCTTCAAAAGCGGTAAGAACGGCAACATATACACCTGCCTGTGCTCCGCCAAAAAGCCCACCCCTGCGAGTTGATTCAAAAAACGCGTGGATATTTAAAGGGCTAAAAGTTTGGCTAAGCATCCTTCTACCTATGTTTTGAGCCATGTAATAAGTTCCCGAAACTGCATCAACAGCTTCACCAACACCATAGATGTCTTGATTAGTGCGTAATTTTACAAACAAACCTCTAACATATCCGATTTGAACTTCGGTAATTCTTAAATCTGTAGGCGCTGAAAGTTGTGATTGATTTTCAATAGCGTTTTCCATAGGACGACCAAAA
>Ga0082212_10004908_pt1 | contig 18452 bp, 15 predicted proteins | sample TergutNt197P3_FD_71548 | JGI IMG/M metagenome (GOLD analysis project Ga0082212, IMG submission 71548) | Neocapritermes taracua P3 segment gut microbial communities from Petit-Saut dam, French Guiana - Nt197 P3 | ecosystem: Host-associated > Arthropoda: Insects > Digestive system > Gut ...
AAATAACTGACCAAATCTAAGTATATTACTACTTTACTACCACAAATCAATCTAATATATCGCATATTACCGCCAAAATCTCCTGAATGGCATTCAGGAGGTCACGGGTTCAACTCCCGTATGCTCCAGTTATTTTTTATTTTATTAGGCGGGATAAAACAACCCGCTTAATTTTTTTATTTAACAATTAAATATTCTCTGTCATATTATATTAGTATTACTGACATCTTTTCAGTAATTAATATATTAAAAGAAAGTGATAGTAAATAATATGAGACGCAGAAATTTTAATTGCAGCAGACATAATTACAACATAGCCCCGCATTGCGGTCATTTCGACAATTTCGACAATATTGAAAGTATAGATAATATTCCTCATTTCAATAACTGTAACAGACCCGTAAGAAAATATCTTGAACCGGTTTTGGTCGCTAAAATATATAACCAGCCCATTGTTGAAGAAATACCCTATTCTTCTATGTCGATGACGCTGGACAGTACTACTAATATATCAGAAGTATATCCAAATGTAACCCCGTTATGCGAAAATTTTGAATTCCATGAAAATTTTAATATCGACAATAAACCTGTAAGCAAATATTAATATTAAATAATAAAATTAACGCGGCGGAAGTGTCTGGTTTCACTCCCGCCGTGATTTTTTTGTTTTATTTATTCCGGTTTGCTATTGCTACTATTATTGCTACTAAATATTACGGATATTTCAGTCCCTATGCCGAATTTGCTCTTTAACGACAGTTTCCAGTCGTATAAAGCGCAGATATGCTTGACTATTGATAATCCTAAGCCTGTGCCGCCGTTTCTCTGGGAACGGCTTTTTTCGACCCTGTAAAACCTCTCGAATATTCTCGTCTGTTCTTCGGGGGATATTCCTATGCCGTTATCTGAAACTGTCATGCATATATTTTGCCTGCCGCTTTCTATCGTTATAGTCACCTTGCCGTTTTGATTATTATAACGCACGGCATTTTCGACGAGATTTTTTACAAGTTCATATACATGCTCAGGCTCGGCTTTTACTGTTCCCTCCCCGATAATTTCGTAAGCTATTGATTTTTCGTCGATTGTATATGACACGGTTTCACGTATTTCATGCGCTATTTTATCAAGAGACACGTCAACCGGGTTTATTTCTTTGGCGTTTTCGATTTCGGATAATTTCAGCATATCTTCTATAAGCGTTATCATTCTGTCGGTTTCCCTTGTAATGCTTTCGATATATTTAGTTATATTTTCGTCTTTGTTATTGAGTAAAGTCAGTTCATTAAAGCCTTTTATAGCGGTCAGCGGGGTTTTTAATTCATGAGAAGCGTTGGCGAAAAATTCTTCGCGGCGTTTCGCGTTCTCCCTGTTCTCCGTTACGTTTGACAATATAATCATAATCAGTTTGGTATATGACAGTTGTTTTACCGTGACATAAAATATACTGCCTTTTATCTGTAATTCAAACAAGGAATTTTTCGAATTGTTTATGCAGGCGTCTATAGCTTCCGACAGCGTTTTATTATATATCATGTAGTTTATATTTTTATCTATAATATCCATAGTGACGTTGAAAATATCGAGGGCAGAAGAATTTATCAGAATTATTGATTTTTTTTCGTCAACGGCAAAAAGCCCGTCTGTGATATTGTTCAAAATATAATCCAGCTTGTTTTTTTCGTCGCGCAGCTCAAAAAAGTTTTTTTGCAGAACAAGCGCGATGTCGTCAATTTCCTGCGTGATTTTGTTTATTTCATCGTAACTTCTGATTACGGGTTCGGGTTTATATTCACCGCTCGATAAAGACTGCAATTTGTTTTCTACCGAATTAAACGGTTTTATTATCCGGCTTATCACGCCCCTGACTAATAAAAAGCAAAATATAACTATTATTAAAAATAAAAATACAAGCATCGGCAAAGACTGGAACAGATACGAGTCGATTTTTGCCACGGGTAAAGCCGTTCTTATAAACACATAGTTATTATTATCAGGATTATTCACTTTCAGCGCGTAATAAATCAAATCTATTCCCAAAGTGTCGGAATGGCGTATATAAGTTTCGGGTTTGTCTTTTAACGCGGCTTGTATTTCAGGGCGGTTAAGGTGATTTTCGACTGTGTTCATATCAATCGGACGGCTGTCTGCCAGAACTTTCCCGTCGGACGATATAACCGTGATTCTTGTGTCGCCGTTTGTTTTCACGAATAAATCAACGTCTGTTTCTTCGTTATATAATCCCGAATAAATCCGCGTCGTTTCGATAATCGTTTTTTTCGCGTTATCGAGATTATTCACATGGGTTATATAAACAGAAATACAAAAAAAGCATATAAATCCGACGGATATTATAATTATCGTATATAAAAATAAACGTTTTTTCATGTAAGCATATACCCTACCCCTCTAATAGTTTGTATTATTATTTTGCTTTCTGTTTCGGCGAGTTTTTTCCTGAGTTCTTTTATATGTATGTCAAGCGTCCGGGTTTCGCCGACAAAGTCTATCCCCCATACTTCGTTGAATATAACTTCGCGTTCCTGCACGTTATCGGCGTTTGAGCAAAGCAGACACAGTAAATTATATTCTTTGAGAGTGGTTTGTATTTGTTTTCCGTTTGCTGTTATCCGGTGTTTCGAGAAATCTATAACTATGTCTTTATAAATTATATTTTCGGCTGTTGATTTATTCATGTTTTTTCTGAGATTTGCTTTTATCCTCGCGACAAGTTCAAGAACGCCGAACGGTTTTGGTATGTAGTCGTCAGCTCCCATATTCAAGCCTTTGACTTTTGAGATTTCCTCGCCTTTTGCCGAAACCATGATAACGGGAATATGCGCCGTCGTTTTGTTTGCTTTTAACTGCGATAAAATCATAAAGCCGTCGTCGCCCGGAAGCATTATATCAAGTAAAATCAAATCGGGAGGATTTTTCAAAACAGCGTCAAAAAACGATTCCCCTTCGTCAAAGCATTTACAGTCAAACTCGTTTTCGAGGGAATATTTATATAATTCCTGTAAAGATATATCGTCCTCGACCGCGTAAATTAATTGTTTCATAAATAATTACTCACTTGTTTATTTTTTATCTTTTATTTTTAATCAATATTTAAATTCGGATTCTCTTGTTAAGCCTCCCTTGCTAAAGGGAGGGGGACCGTCCGCAGACGGTGGTGGGATTTGGGATTTGATATTACGCGGAAAGGAAACGGAATCCCTCCGTCACGCTTCGCGCGACACCTCCCTTTAGCAAGGGAGGCTCTGGCGAAAAATTCCGCGTTTTTTATAAATTATGCTATTTTTCATCTCAATTCTTCGTTTTGAGGGTGAACGCCTGTTATTGCGTATTCAACCCATTCGCCGATGTTTACGGCATGGTCGCCTATACGCTCCAGATATTTCGTTATCATCATAAACATGATTGCCTGTTCGGCGTTATCCGGATTTTTTTTAATCAGCGCAGTCAAGTCGCTCATGACTGTGTTAAAAAGTTCATCGACTTTATCGTCTGTTGTGTCAAGTGAACGCGCAAGCTCAAGGTCGCGGTTTATATACGCCTGAACCCCGTCTTTTACCATTTGTATGACGATTACCGCCATCTGTGGTATATGAATCAATTTTTTTATATATTCGGAATCCTTGAACTGCGTTGTTATTTCGGCTATGTCACTTGCCTGATTGCTTATCCTCTCAAGGTCGGTAATCATTTTCAACGCAGTCGATATTTCCCGGAAATCCCTTGCGACGGGATGTTCCATTACGAGAATTTTCAAGCATGACTGCTCGATTTCGCGTTCCATTCTTATTATCAGTTTATCGTCCTGACGCACTTCCTCGGCAAGTTCGTAATCCTGCTCGGTCAACGCTTTTATGCATTTTTCAAGCGCGGCTTCGATATGGCGGCACATTAGAATAAGATTGTCGAACACTCCCGTAAGCTCTTTTTCGTAATTGACTCTGATTGACATAATTATACTCCCCTTTTATGAATTTTTATGCAATAATATATTTGTAATTTAATTTTAACCGAAACGTCCGGTTATGTAATTTTCTGTGCGGGTGTCTTTGGGATTTGTAAATATTATTTCGGTTTTATCGTACTCGATTATTTCTCCCAGCAGAAAAAACGCCGTTTTATCTGATATTCTTGTCGCCTGCTGCATATTGTGCGTAACGATAACTATGGTGTAATTTATTTTAAGTTCGTTCATAAGTTCTTCGATTTTTCCCGTTGAGATTGGGTCAAGCGCGCTTGTCGGTTCGTCCATGAGCAATATTTTCGGCTCCGCCGCAAGGGCGCGGGCTATGCATAATCTCTGCTGCTGTCCTCCGGACAATCCCATCGCGTTTTTACGCAGCCTGTCTTTTGCCTCATCCCATAATCCCGCTTGTTTTAACGATTTTTCAACGATTATATCAAGCTCGTGTTTTTTCTTTATGCCGAAAGTTCTCGGAGCGAACGCTATATTATCGTAAATGCTCATCGGGAACGGGTTAGGTTTTTGAAACACCATGCCGACGTTTTTTCTTAATAACGGTATATCCGTGCTTTTATCGTAAATATTCTGTTTGCCGATTTTTATTTCGCCTGTGATTTTACATCCTTCGACTAAATCGTTCATTCTGTTAAATATCCTGAGAAAAGTCGATTTCCCGCAACCTGACGGACCAATTAAAGCCGTGACTTCGCGTTCTTCTATATCCATGTTTATATTTTTCAAAGCGTGAAAATCCGTGTAATATAAATCGCAGTTTCGGACGGTTATATTATATTTTTCGTTATCCTGTATATTATTATCCATTGGCAAGTTCTCCTTTTCCGAATATTTTTCCCAATACAGTCGCGGTTATATTTATCGTGATTACCAGAACCAAAAGAACAACACCCGTTGCCGCCGCCTGTTCGGGATAACCGTATGACCCGAAATAATATACGTCCAGCGCAAGGCTTGTTCCCGGCGATAATAAATTTTCCGGAGTTTTATCCACGACCATGCCGATTGTAAGTATCAGCACCGCGCTCTCTGATATAATACGCCCTACGGCTAATATAACCGAAGTGACGATACCGCTTGCCGCGCATGGCAGTACTACAGAAAAAATCGTGCGGACTTTTGACGAACCGAGAGCGAAACTTCCCTCTCTTAATGACCTTGGAACGGCAAGCAGACTTTCTTCTGTTGACCGGACAATTACGGGAAGTATCATGATTGCAAGCGTTATCCCTCCGCCGATAAGAGAATATTTGAAACCTAACGCAACAACAAAAACAAGATAGCCGAAAATACCATAAACAATCGACGGAATCCCCGCGAGAGTTTCGGTCGCAACCCGTATCACTTGAACCAAGCGGCTTTTTGAGTTTGTGTATTCCGTTAAAAATATCGCGCTCCCTATGCCGATTGGGGCTGATATAACAACGGCGATAAATATAAGATAAAGCGTTCCCATAAGCGCGGGTTTTATTGAAGGATATTTAGTATAATCGCCGAATAAAAGCTGCATATTTATATGTGGCAGTCCGCGTATCAATATAAATATAACAACCGCCAAAAGCATTGTTAAACTCAAAACAAGAGCAAATTGCGTCATGCGTTTTAATATATTATACTTTAAAATTTGTCTTTTGTGAGCGTTTTTTTTCATGTTTTACGCCCCCCTTTTATTAAAGAAATGCTGATATTTAACACCAACGTAAAAAAGAACAGAACAACGCCTGTCGCAACAAGCGCAATTTTATCATCGCCGGATAATTCAGTCGCGCCCAGAGCGATATTAGCCGTGAGCGTACGCACAGACTGGAACAGCCCTTTCGGCATAACCGGAGAGTTGCCGATAACCATAATTACAGCCATCGTTTCGCCTATCGCCCTGCCTACCGATAAAACGACGGCGGCAAGTATGCCGCTTTTAGCGGCGGGGAGCATGACTTTGAATACGCTCTGCTCGCTTGTCGCTCCGAGTGCCAACGCGCCCTCGTAATAATTTTTTGGTACGGCGTTAAGCGCGTCCAGACTTACGCTGACGATTGTCGGCAGTATCATGACAGATAAAACTATGCTTGACGCTAAAATGCCGTAACCCACGCCGTTGGGAGAAATATAATCGCGTAAAAACGGCACGATTATTATTAAACCGAACAAGCCGTATATGACCGACGGTATTCCCGCTAAAAGATTTATCATTTGACGAACAGGCGCAACGGCTTTTTTCGGGCAGAATTTATATAACGCAAGAGCCGTGAACAATCCGATGCTTATGCCGATAGTCGTAGATAAAGCCGTGACATAGAGCGACGCGACAATCATTGATAATATGCCGTAGGCTTTTTCGTGGAGATTCCATTTTGTCCCGAAAAAATTGCTTAGCCCGACTTTGCCGATAAACGGAATCCCGTTCGTAAACAGAAAAACGCATATACAGCCAAGCGCGAATATAGAAAATACCGCGCAAAATATAAACACCCCGCGCATAACGCCGTCTCTCGCTTTGATAAATCTATATGCTTTGTTCATCATATATATATCTCCGAAAATATTGTAGGGACGACCGCCCTCGGTCGTCCGTGGATTGACCGCTAACATCGGTTTTATTTCGGCGGACGACCGAGGGCGGTCGTCCCTACATTTATAATTTTTAAATTAATCTTTGATTATTTCGTTCCAGACTTTGATTGCGTCTCCGCCGGCTTCAGCATCATAGATATTTTTTAACTGTTCCATTGTTATATTGTCAAGCGGATTGTCTTTGTTTACGATTACCGCGATACCGTCTTTGCATACTGTGTAATATGTGCATGACGGGGTTTGTTCCTGTTTAAATTCTGAGCTTATCATGCCGAACTGCGATACGCCGTTTTCCGCGTTTTCGCGTCCTGTGCCGCTTCCGCCGCCTGCTACGGTGATTGTTATGTTAGGCTGTAAATCTTTGAACGCGGCTACTAAATCTTTCATGAGAGGCTCAAGAGAAGTCGAACCGGAAATGTCTATTTTGCCTGAAAGTTCGCCGTCGATTGTATATGCTGCGGCGTTATCGTTTAATATTACATAGCCGCCGTCGGTTATGATTTTCTGGGCGTCGCTTGATTGCAGGTATGTGAAGAAAGCGTTGTTTGCCGCGTCGTCGAGAGTGGCTTCTTTATATACTACAGACAACGGACGGGAAATTTTATACGAGCCGCTTTTTATATTCGCGACCGTCGCCTCAACTCCGTCAACTTTAAGTTTTTTTACGTCGTCCGTGACAAATCCGAGGCTGTCATATGCGATTGCGGACGGGTTGCTTTTTACTTCGGTAAGAACAGCGGCGGTGCTGGGTTGTTGAATAGCCGTAGCAGGGTCGGGTTTTTCTTTAAGGTCGATAAGTTCCATAAACGCCGATTTTGTGCCGCTCCCGTCTTCACGGGCAACGATGGTGATATTTTTTGAAGTATCGAATTTAGCGTCTCCGCACGAAACTAAAACAAGCGTAAAAGCAATTAACAAACAAACTAACGTGAATATTTTTTTCATGATTAAATAATTCTCCTTCTGAATTTTTGGTTTTTAATAATATTTATGTATTGCTTGACATTATTTTACCAAGTTTTCATGAATGTAAAATATCAGTAAAACGTATGTAAAACGTAAAATCTATGTAAAATCGTATCACTTATTTACGTTTACGGGCATAATATATATATTATTTACAAAAATAAGAGGTGGATTATATATGTATGAAGAATATGAAGTTAAATTTGACGGGGAATTTTATAATTCGGACGAAATAATACGTGAACTTGAACTTTTGGGTCATAAATTTTATGAATTTTCAAATGAAGAGATTGTAAAATATGCTTATATCGAATGGGGAAAATATTGCGTAAATAAATTCAACGGGGTTTTCGCGTTTGCGGTTTTAGAAAAAAACAGCAAGAAAATATTTTGCGCCCGTGACAGAATAGGAGTAAAGCCGTTTTTTTTCACGATAAAAAATAACGAATTTTTATTTGCGTTTGAAATCAGGACTTTATTGGAAAACCATAAAATCCCGGCTGAAATAGATTCGCAGTCAATCGCCGAAATTATATTAATCGGTCCGGGAAGAACTCCGGGTTACGCGGTTTTTAAAAATATATCAGAACTTGAACCGGCTACGTTCGGGATTTTTGAAAACGGTAAATTTAAGAAATATAAGTATTGGGATATGCAAGATGCTGAACATACCGACAGTTTTACGCAAACCGTTGAAAAAGTGCGGTTTCTTGTCATTGATTCGATAGAACGGCAGTTAGTATCAAATAATCAGGTTTGCACGATGTTGTCAGGCGGGCTTGATTCGAGTTTGATTACGTCTGTCTCGGCAGGATATTTTAAAGAGCGTAATCAAAAACTGCATTCGTTTTCGGTCGATTATAAGGATAATTCTAAATATTTCACAGCGAATAAATTTCAGCCCAACAACGATTTTGAATTTATCGAACGCATGAAAAATTATTTAAGCGATTTAATGGGAGAATATTTTGAACATCATCAAGTAGTTTTGGATACGCAAAGTCTTGTTGACGCTTTATATCTCGCCGTTGACGCGAGAAATTTTCCCGGTATGGCTGATGTTGACGCTTCGCTTTTATTGTTCTGTAAAGAAATTAAAAAAGTCGCGGATATTGTTTTGTCAGGTGAATCGGCGGACGAAATATTCGGGGGTTATCCGTGGTACCGGGATAAAGAAATACGCGACAGATACGGCTTCCCGTGGTCGCAGTCAACGGATTTCAGGAAAACTTTTTTGAAAACGCAAACCCCCGCCTGCGGCACCCCTTTTCAAAAGGGGGCTGATTATGTGAGCGATAAATATTTGCAGGCGATAAATCAATCCGATGTTTCTAAAACTATAAATAACGATGAAAAGCGTATAAAAGAATTAGTAAATCTTAATATAAAATGGTTTATGCAAACTTTACTTGAAAGACAAAACAGAATGAGTTCTTATAATAATCTCACGATACGCGCTCCGTATTGCGATTATCGAATCGTGGAATATTTGTATAACGTACCGTGGGGATATAAAGATTATAATAATACCGAAAAAGGCTTGTTGCGTACCGCAATGCAAGGATTACTACCGGACGAAGTTTTATGGAGGAAAAAGAGTCCTTATCCTAAAACGCATAATCCCGAATATTTAAAAGCCGTATCTAAAATTTTAACGGAAATAATCAACGAGCCGTCGTCGCCGTTGTTGAAAATCGTGAATAAAAAAGCTCTCGAAGATTTGATAAAAAGCAATTCGCCTGTTCCGTGGTATGGTCAGCTTATGACAACACCGCAGACTATCGCGTATTTTATACAAGTAAATTATTGGCTGGTGAAATATAAAATTAATATTGTATAAAATTTTTCTTGACAAACAAATATTTTAATGATATACTTATTTATATTGGATTCGGGGACGGCACCCATAATAAAAAACGGAAATTCACATGAAAATCTAATCTATGCAGGGGGGAGATACCCATAACAAAAAACGTAAGCGTAGTTGATGAACTTGGAATAGAATATGAAGCTACTTACATAAAGAGAGCCAAAGGGCTCGTAAAAAACGGCAGGGCACGCTTCATAGACGAAAATAAAATATGCCTTGCGTGTCCGCCAATAATAAATTTGGAGGATAATATAATGGATAATGATAATATAACAAAAGGCTATAAAATAAACAGCGCGGAAATAATCGAATACGCGAAACAAAAAATCGACGGTTGGAATGAAAAATATCAAGGAGCCGCTCTGGGAGAATTTGATTCAGCTATTTTAAGTAAAATGACGGAAACAATTAACAATCTTATGAAATCGGTAGTACAATTAGAAGCTCTCGAAATCCTCTCTCAATTACCAAGAGGTGACGACGAAACAAATCAAGCAGTAGCAAACGCGATAAACGGTATAATGAATCATTAAAAATCGCAAAAGTCCGTCCGGTTGGGCGGACTTTTTTTGTATAGTTTTACAAAGGTTCTTCGGGAGCGTCAACATATCCTTTGTCTATCATCGCAATCAATGACAGCAACGCGCCCCAGTGATAAAATTTATCGCTGTATTTCGAGTCGCAGCCCATGCCTGTGTCGCAATGATAATTTTCGTGTACGTGACCGTTAATATTCCAGTCGAGCAATAAAAGATTTTTTGATTTTTCCGCTAAAACCTCACACGCTTCGGTTAGTTTATGGTTTCGCAAAGCAAGATAAGCCAAGAAATTCATCGGTGCCCAGATACAGCCGCGCCAATAATTTTGTTCGGCGTAACCGGGGTCGTTTCTCGCAATAGACGGCATCATATATTCGCCGTAAAATTCGTCTTTATTAAAAAAATGCTCTTTGACTATTCGCTCCGCTCTTTCTTCGCTCACTTTGTCGCTGAATAACGCGTAAAAATTTGTCGGCGACATTCTGTAACTAAACTCGCCCGTGTCTGTGCGTTTGTTCAAATACATTCCAAACTTTTCGTCCCATAAATTCTCAAGCCCGTTTTTGGAATGTTCGGCGCATTCGCGTAACTCTGCACTCTCCGGTCTGTTTATGCTATCGGCAAGTTCGGCAAGTGCTTCGCAGTCCATGATATATAATCCCGTCAATCCAACGTCGGCAAGCTGCATTATATGTTTTTCTTCGTCAAACGGCATATCGTCGTACATCGGGGAATTGTCAAGCCCGGATTCTAATTTTGCTCCAAGTAATTCATTTATTCCGGATAACTCCCAATGCCTGTCGTATTTCGCGTCAAACGGATTTGAACCCCAACATAAAGTGCCGTCGGGCAATTTTCGGTTGTTCGCGTACCACCGATTCCATTCAAGCAAATCATCGAAAAGATATTCCACAATCCAGTTTTCACGGTAACGCCTGTATATCTCTTTTAATGCCAGAGACCCGACGGGCGGCTGTGAACGGTCGCGGCTCTTGCCGTCGTTTACGCTGCCGAAATTGGGTATAAATCCGGATTCGGTTTTTTCGTGCGTGATTGCGATTAGATTCGCGTAGGCTAAATTTTTGTTGTCGGGCATTGCGAGCATTGCGGCAAAATATGTATCCCAGCAAAACAAAACATATCCGCTCCACCATTTGCTCCACGGGCGGCTGACTGGCGAGCATATCTGGTCGTTTTCGGGTTCGTATATCGTGTCCCATGCCATACAAGTCCGCATTGCATTATAAGTTTCTGATAAATCGCCGAATTTGTCAAGTTCGGCTTTTATTTTTTCTTTTTGTTTTGCCACGATTTCTTTTAATTCGCTTGCCGTGATTTGTTTATCAGTCGAAACAGCGACTGCGTTTGATAATTCAACAGAAAGATAGGGCGTTAAAATTCCTGTATTCATTTCTATTATATGTTTTCCGTCGGTATAAACATTTATTTTGCGTCCGGGAACAGTCGCGGTCAAAATATCTCCGTTTTTTTCGACATAGCCGGGTTTATTCCATAAAATTGACGCATAAATCAATAATGCCGGAGGCGTTTTGACTATTTTTACAGGGGTTATTAATAAATATTGGTTATTATCTATCGCCGCGCTTTGTATAAATATCTCATGTCCGTGCGAGTATAGCGTCAGTTCGGTATATGAGCCGTCGTAACTTCTCATGCCGGGGTGTATATCGTCGTGACCTATCATCGCTTCTGTTAATAACATACCTTTGCCGTAAGTGCCGTTGTAAAACTTGAATCCAAGGCTTAATGCGAAACATTCGGGCATGAGTAAATGCGTCAATACGCTGTTGTTGTAATATGTGTTGAAACCCTGAAACATTTCTTTTCTTAATTTTCCTAATTCGTTAATAATCATATAAAACCTGCCTTTTTTGTTTATTGGCGGCACGCCGGAGTCGCCGTGCCCTACAATTTTAATTTTTTCACTCTCTTTTTTATTTTTCTTATATCCCTTAACGCTTTTATGCTGTCTTTTATAGGATTTATTTTAGATTCGCGGTGATTTATTATTTTTACGGGCATTTCAAAAATTTTATATTTTAATTTTTGCGCAATCAAAAGGGCTTCAAAATCAAATATCCAGCCGTTGACTTCGCATAACCCGAATATCTTTTTTGCCTCGTCTTTTCTGAATCCTTTAATGCCGCTCTGCGAATCCGAAGATTTTACCCCGCCGTATATTTTCAGGATTTGATAAGATACAGACGACATGATTTTCCTGAATAAAGTATATCCGGCATAACCGTCTTTGTGTTTTCTTCTTGAGCCGATTATTATATCTGCGTCTTTATTTTCTTCAAAAACATCATATCCCTGTTTTATTACGTCAAGACCATACGCCAAATCGCAGTCGGTGTAAAAAATAATATCGCCGTTTGCCTCAAGAACTCCTGTCCTGACTGCTCCGCCTTTGCCTTTGTTTTGCTCGTAAGTCACGGCTTTTATACGAGCGTCCGACAATTCAAATTCTCTGATAATCTGTAAAGTCTTATCCTTGCTGCCGTCGTTGACAAATAAAACTTCGTAATCATCAAAGTTATTTTGCATGTATGTTTTAACGGATTTAATCGTGTCTCTGATTATTTTTTCTTCGTTATATACGGGAATAATAAGCGACAACATAAAGTGTAAACCTCTTTCCTTTACGGCTTATAACTGTCTTTAAGCGTGACGATTCTGTTGTATGTTTTGTCGTATTTGCTGTCTTTGTAGAAATATCCCATGCGTACAAACTGGAATCTTTCGTTTGCGTCATTTTCGAGAACGCCTTTTTCTAACAGGCAATCTTTATATTCAAGTTTTGAGTTCGGATTTAAAGAATCTGCATAATTTTCGTCGTCGGGGATTTCTGCAGTAAATAAATAATCGAATAAATTTATATTTATTTTATCGGCGTTGTTTTTCGATAACCAATGAATCGTGCCTTTGATTTTTCGTCCGTCGGGGGGATTTTTCCCGCCGGTTTCCGGGTCGCAAGTACATAAAATTTCTTTTATGCTGCCGTCGGGATTTTTTATAATTTCGTCGCATTTGATTATATAACTGCCCATTAATCTGACTTCCCTGCCCGGTGTGAGTCTGAAAAATTTCGGCGGCGGAAATTCCTCAAAATCGCTCTTGTCGATATAGAGATATTTAGAAAATTCGACTTGTCTTGTCCCGGAATTTTCGTCTTCGGGATTATTTGACACGTTAAAATATTCGGTTTTATTTTCGGGATAATTTGTTATGACTACGGGTATCGGCTCTAATACCGCAATCCTGCGTTTCGCTGTTTTGTTTAACTCGTTTCTCTGGCAAAATTCTAAAAGTTTTATATCGACGTTGTTATAAACTTTTGAAACCCCGGCTTTTAATACAAAATCCCGTATAGCAGACGGCGTAAACCCTCTGCGTCTTAACGCGCTGAGCGTAGGCATTCTCGGGTCGTCCCAACCGTCAACTACTTTTGTCTCGACCATGTTTCTTAGATAGCGTTTACCCATGACAGTATTCGTTATTCTTAATTTCGCGAATTCATACTGGTGCGGTTTTTTCGATTCTTCAATACCGACGTTATCGACAAACCAATCATAAAGAATCCTGTTGTTTTCAAATTCCAAGCCGCACATAGAATGCGTTATCCCTTCGATAGCGTCCTGCATTGGGTGCGCGTAATCGTACATGGGATAAATACACCATTTATCCCCCTGCCTGTAATGGGGAATGTGAATTATTCTGTATATCGCGGGGTCGCGCATGTTCATGTTTGGGTGCGTCATGTCTATTTTCGCCCGTAAAGTCTTTGACTTGTCAGGGAATTCTCCGTTCTTCATGCGCTCGAATAAATCCAAATTTTCCTCGACTGTTCTTTCCCTGTACGGGCTGTTTTTTCCGGGACGGTTGAAATCTCCTTTATATTCAGTCATTTCATCAGGCGATAAATCACAGACATACGCTTTACCGTCTTTTATTAATTTAAGAGCGTATTCATAACATTTATCAAAATAATCCGAGCCGTAAAAAATATTATTCGGTTCGGTTTCAATAAGCCATTTTATATCTTCATAAATAGAATTAACATATTCCATATCTTCTTTTGTCGGGTTTGTATCGTCGTATCTTAAATTAAAAGTCCCTCCGAATTTCTTTTTTGCAAGATAATTCACCAATATAGCTTTCGCGTGTCCTATATGCAAATATCCGTTGGGTTCCGGCGGATAACGGGTATGCGCTTCGCTATATTTTCCGTCGGCTATATCTTTCGCGATTATATCATATAAAAAATTTGACATCTCGTCTAAATTTTCTGTAATATTATTGTTTTCGTTCATTTTTTTATTTCTCCTTACATTTAGTTTGCGGCGCGTTGGATTGTTTTTGTTTGCGGCGCGCCTGGGGCGGTCGCGCCCTACACCTTCCCTACATAACATTGCGTAAAATGGGGGAAGTTTAATATCCCGTTTATGCTATATTCGTCGAAAAGTTCGCCTAATTCACGCACAAGTCCGTGATATTTTTCCGGGTCTGTTTTTTCTTTCGGGGTATGTGACGATGATAAATTCCTGCCTATAAAACTTTCACGGTCAAACTTTAAATCATTTCTGAAAATCTTATGTTCGCAAATGCCGTCTACAAAAAAATCCGCATATTTTTCCGGCAATTCGCCGCCTTGACGATGACCTTTTGTATCAATGGCATATTTTAATGTTATTTCATAATTTTTTTTGATAAGTTCGCTTGAATCGTCCCTGTCGTTATAAACAAGCATAAATTTTCCGCCGGGTTTTAAGATTCGCTGACATTCAAGTTTAAACTCCTGCCTGTCGAACCAATGAAACGCCTGCGCCGCCGTTATAAAATCAATGTTATTATCTGCAAGTCCTGTGTTTTTATCGTTGCCGTTGACAGAGATAAAATTTTCAAATCCCGATAAATCCTGTTCGGCGGTTTGACGCATATCTTCGTTTGGCTCTACGCAATAAACTTTACTGCCGCGTTCAAGCAATAACCGGCTGAAAATTCCAGTTCCAGAACCAATATCAGCAATTACGCTGTCTTGGTTAAATCCTACCTGCGTATATAAATAATCAAGTAATTCTTTCGGGTATGTCGGTCTGTATTTTTTGTAAATATCAGCTTTGCCTGTGAATCTTTCTTCGTTCATGTTTATTTATACTCCTCAATAAACCGTTGCAATCTCTTGCATATCATATCTTTTCCCATTATTTTAAACACTTCGTACATATCAGGAGAATTTTGCCGTCCGCAGACCGCTATGCGTAAAATCATGCTCACATCACCGACGCTGCCTTTATAATCCTGCGGATTTTTTTTGTATAGTTTTGTTTCGGGAGCGAAACCGTGCTTTGCCGAAAGTTCTTTTATTTTATCAAACCAAACTGTCGAATCGTCAGAAGAATCATATATATCTATATAATCTTTTGCGATATTTTTTATGATTATTTCGTTAATTTCAGGTTTTTGACTGAACATTTCCGGCATTGTATAGTCTGAGATAAATAATTCGTCGTAAAAATAACTGACATAGTTTTTTACTTCACTCATAAAAGTTATGTCTTTTCTCGGTTTCTCCCCGCCCCTGCCGATTGACAGTATATCTTTCGCGTATTGCTGTCGGTTATCTAAAATCGAGTAAAAATCTTTGTCGTATTTTTCCGCCCAATTTTTCACGTGATTATATATCTCGTCGGTCGATAAAACCGCGATATAATTTTTGCTTATATCGTTTAATTTATTCAAATCAAACAACGCTCCCGACGGGCTTAATTTTTCGACTGTAAACTTAAACCCGTTTAAATCTGCCGTAGGATTCGCCATACGCCATTCTTCGTAATTTGAATTAAGCAACGTCATGATATATTCTTTCAGGCATTGCGAGATATACCCGACCTCGCCGTAATAATCGAGCGCGAGTTCGGGGTCTTTGCGTTTTGAGAGTTTGCGTTTTGATTCTCCCTCTTGTTTTAAGAGCATGGCATGGTGCAAGTATTGCGGCTGTTTCCAGCCGAACGCTTTAAAATACTGTATGTGTATCGGCAAAGTCGCCAAATATTCGTCGCCTCTTACGACATGGGTTGTTTTTATTAAATGGTCGTCTACGACGTGCGCGAAATGATACGTCGGCAATCCGTCGGATTTCAAAACGATTTCGTCCCTTATGTTTTCAGGCGGTTCAAGCAAACCTCTTATTAAATCATTTACAATTATCCTTTTCTTTTCATCGCCGGGAGATTTAAACTTTACAGTAAATTTTTCGCCGTTTTTAATTTTTTGCTCAATCTCATCAAAAGATAAATCCCTGCATTTTGCCCATTTACCGTAATATCCCGTGTTTTTTTTAACGGCTTTTTGTTTTTCTTTGATTTCTTTTAATTCATCGGAGCTGCAAAAACACGGGTACGCTTTTCCCTCTGAAACCAACTTTTTTGCGAAAACATGATATATTTCTTTCCGTTTGCTTTGTACATACGGGCCGTAGATGCCGATCTCGCCGTTTTGAGTAAACCCCTCATCAAGGTTTAAATTAAAATTATCCAAAAAATTAAATATGGCCTGTATTGCCCCTTTAATTTTTCTTTTTTGGTCTGTGTCTTCCAATCTTAAATAAAATTTCCCACCGTTTTGGTGAGCCAGCCTTTCGTCAATCAACGCGCTCCATAAATTTCCGAGGTGAATAAATCCAGTCGGACTTGGCGCGATTCTCGTCACGCACGCTCCGTCCGGAAGATTTCTCGGCGGATATTTTTTTTCTAAATCATCAGGCGTGAGTTTAACGTCCGGAAATAATAAATCCGCGATTTTTATATAATCATTTGTTTTCATTTAAATTACACCTTCTTTTTCTTTTTATTATATTTCAGATAAAATTCCAATCCTGCGATAATTCCTATACATAACAGCGATATTATGATTCCCGGAATTAATCCGTCTGTCACATAATATAGCTCTATCGTATGACTGCCGCTTGTTATTTCCGCGGTTATAAACCCGTCGGTTATCTTTTTTATCTGCCGGGTATCGACTTTTTTCTTGCTCCCGTCGGCGTTTTTAGCGGCGTCTATATCGTTTATTTCGGCTTCGGATTTTTTGTTTATCTCTACTTTTTTGCCGTCAATTTTTAAGTTCCAGCCTTTGTCGTATGGTATCGACGTGAAAAATATGCCGTCGCTGTTAACGTCTATACTGCCTTTGATATTTGTGTCTTTGAAACTTTCTACTTTAAGCGAATTCGCGCTTAATATATTATACGCATGCGCGAATACTTCTTCGTCGAATCCAGCTACGAATAAATTATATGAACCGCTTTCGCTTGCGTCTATGTCAAAATTTATATTTATGTCCTGCCCCGCGTAAACCCAGCCGCAGTCTATCGTTATGCCCCTGTTTATTTCATATGACTTTGACGTGCCGTTTACGCTTACTGACGCGTTCTTGCTACGCGTTGATTTGACATAAATATATACCTGCTGGGTTATCTCGCTGGTATATACATGATTTACAGTGCCTTTACGGTTTTTGTCAATCATGTTATACGAGTAAACGCCGTATTTTGAATTGGATTCCGTCAAATTATCGTTTGTATTATAATTTTGCTCGATGATTTTAAATACATCTTCGTTTGTTCCGGTAGATTTTTTCATAAGCTCGTTTTGGGTTATAAATATATTCTGTTCGCTCACGCTTATTTCTTTTATATCGTCCATAACAACAAATCCGAGAGGAAGCCAGTATTTATTTTCATATGCGTTGACGATATTTGACTCAATACGGTCTTCTTCTTCGCCGTTTTCATTTTTTACAATTTCAACATTCGATTTCCGCAAATCAGGTAATTCGTTAAAAACGACGCTGTCTAAATCATACTGATGATCCGATTCCCTCGACATGAGATATTTTATCGACATGAACGTGTTAAATACAGGGGTAGCGGAAGAATATAAAAATCTGTTTGAAGTTATTGTCGCCGCGATTCCCAATACTTCGAGAGTTCTCGCGAATCTGCTGTTTGCTTCGGACGAAAACTGAGATATCCCCCTGTATCTGTATAAAGCGGGGTCGTTTGTGCTGAACCACCGGCTCATTTCAAGCCGGAAAAACTGTTCGTTGTCTGTTTTGTAAATATCTTTAACCATCGCCTGTATATTGTCTTTTGACGGGGCGTAAGTGATTCTGTCGGATGTTCCCGTAGTTGACGCGCCTTTTATCGCCGACATGCCGCCTTCGAATATCATTGCGAACATTAATATCACCGCAAGATAATTCTTGGAAATTTTATTATTTTTAAATAGCATAAGCACAGCCATATAAACTATAAGTATGGCTATGGCGACATAAAATACTTTAAAATCGAACACGTTTTTTTTGTCGCCGGCTTTATACCATTGCTCGGCGATGATTAAATAGCCGAAAATACACATGCAAAATTTCATCACAGTGCTTTTGCTTATATTTTCGCCGTCGAATACAGTATATGATTTATACGCCA
>Ga0082212_10004909_pt1 | contig 18452 bp, 15 predicted proteins | sample TergutNt197P3_FD_71548 | JGI IMG/M metagenome (GOLD analysis project Ga0082212, IMG submission 71548) | Neocapritermes taracua P3 segment gut microbial communities from Petit-Saut dam, French Guiana - Nt197 P3 | ecosystem: Host-associated > Arthropoda: Insects > Digestive system > Gut ...
TCCGTTTTGTTAACCGGCAGCGTATGTTTTTCAACACATCATCAGGAAGCGATTTCATACGGTCGATGTATGCCAGCGTCTCCTCATCGTTCATAAATGAATCTACCGCACAGCGGAACTCATCATCAATCAACCCGTTGCGAAAGACATGATAAACAAACTTGTTTTCCCGTTCCGTACATTCGTTCCGCAGAAAACGTTCCAATAAAACTTGCCATTGTTCCATTTTTGGTTTTTTTCATATAATACGATTGTATCTTTGAAATGGTGGGCTTGAGTAAAAAAAAAGTTATAAAAGAGGGAGTGTGATTTCGCCTAAAACGCTTATCGACAAGATAAAGCCGGGACCCTGCGAACAACTACTGCACGCTGATACGCAATTCTTTTTTATTACGAACTTATAGATTTCAGGATGGCAAACAGCACGGCAAAGGATATATTTCCGTTTTTCAACAGGTATTCACGGATAAACTTATTGGCTTTTACAATGTGGTCCTGCACGGTGCTGCGCGAGATACCCATGCGTCGCGCTACTTCGTCGTAGGACTTTTCCTTCAGTTTGCAAAGTTTGAATATGTTGCGACGCTGTGTCGGGAGTGCATCGATAGCTTTGTCCAGCAGGGTTTTATATGTCTCGTAGAAATCGTCGCCGTCCTCGTCGGATTCCGAGATTTCGGCAAATTGCCGTATTTCCTTTTTGAGGGCTTCCTCGTGTGTCACCTTCCTGAACAGGTCGATAATAGCGTTTCGGCAAATGACGGTGATGTATGCGTCAAAGTTTTGTACGGGATTTAGTGAAGCACGTGTTTCCCATAGCTTGAGGAAAACAGTTTGCAGGATGTCCTGTGATACGTCGTCCGACTGGGTCATTTTCAAGGCGGTGTAATATATCTTGCGGTGGTACTTGTTGTACAATGCCACAAAAGCTTCTTCATCGCCCTCAATCAGGCATTTGACACAAAAATAATCAGGATTTTCCATTAAAATTATTTGTCCACGAATTATACGAATAATTACGATTTTTTTACTTACTGTTTAACTGGGAGACCAAACCGGATACGCCTCTATAACGTAATGCGTGCTATCCAGCCGCCGCCCGAAACCATGTCGATTTTTATTTTGTCGCCTTTCTTTACTTGAACTACTTCTTTTTTATAGTCGACTGCGGTGGTGTCGGCATTGACGCCGTCTTTGATGATTTCCATCTGACAGGTTTTCCCCTCTTCCAGAAAATCGAAATCGAGTTCCATCGTTCGGGCATCCCAATTGGTAATGGCAGCCACATACCATGTGTTTCCGTTGCGCCTTGCCAATGCTATATAATCGCCTAATTTACCGTCTAAGGGCGCAATCTCGTCCCATTCCACAGGTATCTGCGTCAGAAATTCGGTACATTCGCGTTCACGATAGTAAAGCGGTTGCGCATCCGACAACATCTGCATGGGGCTTTCGGCAATCACTGCCATTGCCAGTGAGTGAGCGCGGGTACCCTGTCCCATGGGTTTGTCGCCATTCATCCTGAAGTCCTTTTTTGTTGCGTTGTTCATGGTTCCCGGAATGTAATCCATCGGTCCGGCTACATTGCGGATAAACGGAAGTGTACAGTGGTGGTCGGGGGTATCCCATTCCGTCCAGCCGTTGTATTCAAATTCAATAAGTCCTTCCCTGGTCAATACATTGGGATAGGCGCGCCGCAATCCATCGGGACGGTATGATCCGTGAAAATCTATCACCATCTTATATTGGGCGCACATTTCGGCTGCCCGCCAGTAAAAATTGACAATCTCCTGATCTGACCTGTTCATGAAGTCGATTTTCACGCCTTTTATGCCCCATTTCTGAAACTGTTTTAATGCAGCGTCCATCTGGTCGTCAAATAAGGCATACGACAGCCACAACATTACATCCACGTTTTTAGCATTGGCATAACGCACTACCTCTTCCATGTCTAATCCCGGAATCGTCCGGGTAAGGTCTTCCCTGTATGTCCATCCGTCGTCGAACAGAAAATAACGAAGCCCGAACTCGGCTGCGAAATCAATCATGTATTTAGCTGTTGCGGTATTGATTCCCGCTTTGAAATCGACGCCGTATATCCCGCGACGCGACCACCAGTCGAATGTCACCCAGCCCGGTTTGATCCATGACGGATCTTCGATCTTGCACTCCTGTCCCAAAAGATAAACCAACTGGTTGGTCAGCAGTCCTGTTTCCTTTTCGGCTACGGCAAACACTTTCCATGGAAATTCGCGCGACGCTTTTGTCTGTGCCATGTAATCCTTATTTCCCGTCGTATTCTTCCTGTTATAAGAGTTGCCTTTTTCGTTGTATCCGCTCGGAACGCCCCAATAATACGGAACCAGACCCTGCGCTGATTTTTTGATCCACATGCAGGGATAATCCCATGTGTCGGCTTCAAGAAACAGGACACATTCGCCCGTACCGGTCTGTACCAGTGCAGGCAGATTACCCATATCACCCGCTGTCAAGTCGTTAATGTTAGAAATAACATACGGTTTTTCGTAACTGCTATTGGGATTATTGTCTTCTTGATAGGTCAGCATGGCATCCTTGTCGAACAGAAACCCGGCGCGGTCGCTGATAACTTTGATTTCGCCGGGTAAATCAAGTATAAAACGGTAAGCCATCCCGTCGTCGTAAACCCTGCATTGCAGCTTCGTCTTGTCCGTAAATTCAATGACTGCCTCATTATACCGTTCAGGGATTTCAGCCTGTTTCTCCCTGATGACAGGCTTTACGATCCGGTTTACAGAAGATTTCCGTATCCTGCGTATTTTCGCGTTGGGCGACGGGAGAAAGCCTCTATCGGTTTCGAGGCTTATCCCGTCGATTTCCATGATGGTTTTGTCTGCAAGGCTCAGTTTAAAGGTGACTTTTTTATCGACCCATACCTGTAGGTCGATTTTTCCGTCGGGGGAACTGATTTTAACAGGCGCTGCTTTCATGCTGACAGCCATTGCCATCGCCGTTAAATAAAATATGCACAAATACTTGTTCATGATTGTTGGTTATAAAAAACTTCCGATTGTCTGCTGTAATATTTGAATGTCGTGTGAACCGGTTATTATTTCTATTTCAATATCAAAGTTTTTACTATCGCCCGGCTTCAGGTATGATGCAATATCTTTGTTGCGAGGGTCCAAGCGACCGCCCACAAAGCAATTGCCGGGTTCTATACCCAACACATATTCACCCTCTCCCATTTGTTTCCAGTGGGTAAGGTTACCAAACTGTTTTTTACTGAAATGAAACGCTATTCCCAGTTCCAGCCGTTGGTTTACAAGCGCGACACAGGTATTTCCATCCGCATCCGTTTTCAGGTCGTGGTAGAAAACCTGCTCTGCATAACCGTGCGTGGGCGGTTGCATCCGATGCCAGTCGTGAACGCCTTTCGTGGCTTCCGCATCGCGCGGGACGACCACCCTGCTTGGGAAAAACAATTCGGCATCTTCATCCAACAGCGGATAACCCAGGTTGAAATGGTACAGTAACATCAAAAGTTCGTCGCGGAAGCCCAAATTTTCAACACAATCATGGATGAACAGCCTGTTTTCGCCGTATGGACATACAATTTTCCGTTTCAGTCGCATGTTCTCTCCGAAAAACCGGGCTTCCCGCATCTGACCGCTAAGCGTCATAAAAGGATTATCGCCTTCCCAAACCGTTGATGCACACACTTCTTCAGCCGGCATGTTGGAAATCTGTCCATGCATGACAAAAAATTCGCCATTGACAGTACTCGAATTGCCAACGTTCCGTAAACCGCATGTTGTGAGAAACCCGCCGGAAAAGTTTCTGAAAAAAGACGGGTCATTACCGCCATAATAAGCGGGTGATACGATACCCGTCTTACTTAAGTAACTGCAATTGACGCCTTTATAAGCCAGTCTGCCAATATCCAGACATCTGTCGGCGACCACCGTCAATTCCAGTCCCGTGCCGTTGTATATGTCAAACGTTTTGACGCCGTTGGCTTTTCCGCCGGCAAGCGTATATTCCTTCATGCCGAACACCTGGCTGTAATCGCCAACATATCGGAGTAAATCCCGTTTATCCATCATTTGATTCCTAAGGTAACTATTTCGTTCGGTTTCAGACTCACTGTAACTTTCTTTCCCGTTATTGCAGGTGCCGGAACGTCTTGCAGCGGAAATTCAAGTATATTGAGTCTGCGGGCTGTTTTTGCGGCAAGCGGCAACTCAACCGTTGCAGTCGTTGCTTTTCCTTCGATTTCGATAAGCCGGATGATGAGTTCGTCGCCTTCTTCCGACTGTTTCATCCCGCTCAACGATACATTGGCCGGTGCAACTGTCAGGAACGAAGCCTCTTCGGGACGTGTCGCATGATTCTTTACCAAAGCCAGTGAAGGCGGTTCGTTTGCAATCACAGGCAGGTTGAAAGTCTCGCCTTCCTGCCAGACCTGGCTTTTCCAGTCGCCGGCATGAGGATACAGCGCATAACTGATGTTGAATTTCCCCAGATTCGGATAAATATCCGGTTCGCCTGCCGAACGCATCAGGGTGATTTTTAAATCTCCGCGATGGTACGCATGACCATATTTCGTTTTGTTGAGGAGTGCAATACCTGTTTGTCCGTTATTCACGTCCACCCATTTTTGTGCAGGCACCTCTTGTCCGTCTCTTGCCTCTGATGAATTTCCGTAATCGGTGCGTTGAATTCCGTAGTCTTTGACGGGTTGTCCTCCGATCAACCCGTCAGCCGGACGTTCGACGATGTCAAAAGGAACCTGTGTATAAAAACGCGCGTCCTTCAGCGCCAGCGGAAAGACTGCCCGCAACATGGGTGAATCCTCCGATGGCGTACCTGTCTCCAACCAGTGGACTTCCATATCGTAATCGATGCGGGGATACGATCGGTAGATATACATCCGTTCAATGAACTTGGATTTTCCCCATACTTTTTCGGTTTCGATACAAGCCCTTACCGGTCCGTTTTCCACCATTTTTACGCTCCGTATATCAGTCACGTCAAATTCGTTCACTGTTTTATTGATGGCCCACGATTTCATTCCGCCTTTCCTGTCTTCCAACGTGATGTGCAGTGTATTCAACCGTTTGCCTTCTTTCACAAATTCCGTTTGCGTGCGTTTATCGATCAGACTGACGATGGCACCGGTCGACATGTCGACTTTGACCTTAAAATAATCCGTTTCGAAGGTGTTATCTCGGAACGGGACAGGTTCGTTATAGATACCTGTTTTTTCCGTATCGACATAGAACGTCTTGTATCCTCCCGCCGGAAAATCATCGACTACAAACTGAATCTTCGAGGTCACGCCCGGAGGCGTCACCTTTGCCCAGACGATTTGTGCCGGATACGTTTTACTCGAACCGTCGCGCACCAGGACGGTAGCCACATTGCCCTGACCTTTATCTACCGGCGTAATATTTTTCGATCCGTAAAAATTGCCCCAGCTGACCGGTTGGATTGATACAGGCGACTCATGCGAGTAAACTTCCGCTTCCACAAGCGTTTTCTTTCCTATCGGCTGGAGGTTGTATGCAACTACCGGTTGACCCATGCCGGATTGGAACTTCACTTCGTCAGCCATTTTCCGGAAAGCGTTGTCACCCAGTTCTTTCGAGATACGCTGCACTTCCATATAGCGGGCTACCGCTTCCCTGTTGGTTTCGTAAATACCCGAGCCGGGCAATATATCGTGAAACTGGTTGAAAGCAACGGTTGTCCACAAGTCGCGTAATTCACTGGCCGGATAGACATCGCCCTGAAGCCAGCGGAGCGTGTTGAAAAATTCGCTCCTGTTGAGGGAGTTTTCGCTGTTTCGGTTGCCTTCCTTGATCTCTGCTACAGTGGTGTAACAACCTTCGAAAATGAACTGCATCTCGCCATGATGCGTCGGTCTGCCGTCCATTTCTCCGGCTACCTTATCAAAGAAATTGCCTGCAGTCGTAAACTTGACCGCCGGGTATCCGGGTGTCTTATCTAATTGATGCACCATTTCAATATTGGCGCGGGTAGGGCCGCCTCCATGGTCGCCTACGCCCGTAATATGTAGCAGACGATGTTTGTCGGGTACGAGCCGCTGAAATTCATTTTTCAGTTCCGGCCAGATGCCTCCGTTGTAGGTGTCGTTTGAATAGCACAATACTTTCGATCCGTCGGTACCCACCCACCAGAAGGTGCCTTTATAAGGTTTACAGCGGTGGAAATAAAAGTAATCGCATCCGGCCTGTTGCAGTATCTGCGGCATTTGTGATACATGACCGAAATTATCCGGCAGCCAGCCGATGTGCGCCATCTGTCCGAAGTGGCGCTGAAAATAGCGCTGACCCAGCAGGAATGTCCTGCTGATGGCCTCTCCCGACGATAGATTCATATCACCCTCCGTCCACATGCCTCCCGCCAATTCGAGGCGACCTTCCCTGACATACTTCTTTACTTGCTCGAACAAGGGCGGGTCGACCATTTCAACAAACCGGTAAACGGATGCCTGGCTCTGAAGCATCGTGTAATCCGGATATTCTTCCATAAAGGCAACGGCCTGTCGCAGATTATCGTTACACATTTTCATGGTTTCCGAATAGGTCCACAGCCAGTTCATATCCATGTGGGCATGACCTACTACATGAATGGTATCTTTCGCTTGCGCAGCGCCCCTTCTCTGGGCCTGCACGCCCAACGGGAGGCATATTATTCCCGTTACAATCAGTTTAATAAGACATTTTTTCATTTCTTTTATAATAAGGTTTTGTTAATAATCGGCTAACAAAGAAACGAAAAGAATTTCAATATTCCAACAAAATCCGGAAAATAAACATTCAATTATTTTGCTGTATAAAAAACATTCATTACTTTTGTGTTCCAAAAACAACACTTTATGGAACGAAAAAATGTAATTGAATTCGCAAAATGGAAACGAAGCGATTATCGAATGCCGCTTTTAGTAAGCGGTGCGCGACAAATCGGTAAAACTCACAGTGTTCTCTCATTTGGTGCAAAAGAATACAAAAATGTGGTGAATATCAATTTTGAGTTGAACAAACAATTGAAGGAAATATTTGAACAAAACATTGAACCACAGAGAATTATACGAGAAATATCGGTACAAACCGGCGAAACGGTTTTTCCGCATGACACCCTTATTTTTTTCGACGAAATTCAGTCCTGTCCTGCTGCGCTTAATGCGCTGAAATATTTTTTTGAAAAAGCGCCCGACTACCATATCATTGCCGCCGGAAGTCTGCTCGGTGTAGCATTGAACCGCGGAGGTGTTTCGTTTCCCGTTGGAAAAGTGATGCAAATGCGAATGTATCCGCTTGATTTCGAGGAATTTTTGTGGGCATTTGAACAACATGACGCTACTAAAATGATACGGGAATGTTTTGTCGAAAATCGCCAATGCCTTTCTCACAATAAAATGATGGATTATTATCTGTTGTACCTTCAAACCGGCGGTATGCCGCAAGTTGTACAGCATTACATTGAACATCAGGAATTTACATTTGTTCGCGCATTGCAGCAAAATATCATTTCGAACTACATCGCCGATATGGGCAAGTACTCCACGCCTGCGCTAACGAGTAAAACAATCGCCGCGTTTGAGAGTATTCCATCACAGCTGGCAAAGGAAAATCATAAATTTCAATTTAAAATTATTAAATCCGGAGCGCGGGCAAAAGACTATCAGGAATCGCTCGACTGGCTTTTCAACGCTGATATTGTCCGCAAATGCACGATGGTTTCGGCTGGCAACTTTCCATTGTCTGTATTTGCCAATCCGACATTTTACAAAGCCTATCTTTCGGATGTCGGTTTGCTCGCCGCCCGGTATCAAATACCCGAAGCGGCCTATTTGAGCAGTTTTAGCGCATTCGACAACATAAAAGGCACACTGGCGGAAAATTACGTAATGAACGCCTTGACATGTTCAGGCTATGAGCCTTTTTATTGGGAAAGCGAAGGCAAGGCGGAAGTGGATTTTGTAATTCAGGACAAAGCAGGTAATATCGCACCTGTAGAGGTGAAATCGAGCGAGAATGTGAAAGCAAAATCATTGAAAGTATTTTGCGAACGCTACAAACCGACAATCGTTTATCGCATATCGGCAAAAAACTTCGGTTTTGAAAATGGCATAAAAGCCATTCCGCTGTATGCGGCATTTTGTATCTGAATCTACGGGTAACAAAAAAAACAGGTTTTTTTTGTATTGCTCCCGACTTTCGCTATATTTGCACAATTTATTTAATATTGTTAAAATTTTATTGATTATGAAAGTAGACAAGACGAATCAAATGAACCGGCGCCAGTTTCTGGGCTATTCAGCCCTTGGGTTAGCCGGATTGACTGTTCTCCCAAGTTGGACGATGGCAAACGGCATGCGTTTTGCGCCAAGCGACAGGGTCGTATTGGGCTTTATCGGTCTGGGACAGCAGGGCTGTTCCGACTTCAACAGTTTTTCAAGATGTTCCGGCGTGCAGGTAGTTGCCGGATGTGATGTGGAAAGCATCAAAAGGGAGCGTTTCAAACGTCGTGTGGAAGCCTGGCAGAAAAAGCAAAACATGGTAGCCAGGTGCGATATGTACGAGTTTTATGAGGACCTGCTGAACCGCAAGGATATCGATGCGGTGTCCATCGCCACACCCGACCACTGGCATGCATTGACCACAATACATGCCTGCGGGGCGAAGAAAGACGTGTATGTACAGAAGCCGCTGGCCTATACCATTACGGAAGGGTTGGATATGGTAAAGGCTGTTCGCGCCAATAAATGTGTATTGCAGATTGGTAGCCAGCAACGTTCGGGCAAGGAATTTCAACAGGCCATCGCCTTGGTGAGAGCAGGCGGCATCGGCCATATCGAAACCATTTATGCCAAGGTGGGCGATCCACCCAAACCTTTCGATCTGCCCGAACAGCCCATCCCCGAAACGCTGAACTGGAATCAGTGGCTGGGACCGCTGAACGATCCTGCCGTGCATTATCATCCCGACCTTTGTCCGCCCATCACGCTGGAACCCGAACAGAACGAAAAACTGTGGGGCGCCTGGCGCTGGTACTGCGAAACAGGTAATGGCTTTACCGCCGACTGGGGCGCTCACATGTTCGACATTGCACAGGCGGCCATCGGCATGGACGGTTCGGGACCCTGCGAATTTATCCCCAAAGGCTACAACGGAGCAGAATACCTGACCATGAAATATCAGAATGGCATCGTGATGACGGAGCAGCAATACCGGCAACGGGGCGGACAGGGTATCTGTTTTAATGGCTCCAAAGGCTGGCTCAGGGTGGCGCGCGGTTATATCGAATGTTCCGATCCGTCGCTGCTTAAAAAAGAGGAAGAACAAGTTGCCGCAGGACAATATGAGGTCAGTTCGCCGCACATGCAGAATTTTATCGATTGTGTCCGCTCGCGTAAAAATCCGATCGCACCTGTCGAAGTGGGTTGCAGCACCAATACGCTTTGTTGCATCGCCAACATCGCCACCGAACTGAAACGTCCCGTCAAATGGGATCCGGCTACGTTATGCTTCGGCGACGACCGCGAAGCCGCCAACAACAGGCTGTACCGTTATACCTATCGCAAAACTTATACTTAGTTAATAGAGTATAGTTAATAGAGTATAGAGTTTAGTTATTGATAAATAAATGACAGTTGATATGAAAAAAGTATGCTTGATTATGATGGTGGCTGCAGCATGTATGCAGTGTGCTGTTGCCCGGAAACCCAATTCGAAGTGCCGTAAAGCATTAGTAAAGTAATATTAAGTAATAATTAATAAGCACACCGATGACACAGATTTTCCTGTCAGTGTAAATCATGTTTAATCAGTGTCATCTGTGTGCAAAAAATATAAGAAATGAAAAGATTAATTTATTTTTTTGCATTCATTGCAAGCTACGCCTCCCTGTCGGCGCAACCGCTACCCACAGGCAATCCCAAAGATTTCAAAGTCAAGACCTGTTTACATTCCATAGGCTATGCAGGCGTCTGGCGCGGACAGGCTACACTTACGGTCGACGAGTTTCTTGTCAAAGCGAAGGAATTGGGTTACGACGGCGTAATGCTGATGGCTAAACGACCGCATCTCTCGCCCCTCGACTATGACAAGGAAGCCCGTGCCAGGTTGAAAAAGCGGATTGCCGACCTGGGACTTACGTTGGTAGGTCTTGCCGGTTACTCCGATTTCACTACAGGGCTTGACAAAGTCGGTATTCCCCATACGGAAATACAGGCGGCTTATATCGGGCAGGTGGCCGAGTTGGCGGCTGATCTGGGAACCGACATTGTGCGCATTTTCACCGGTTACGATCGTCCCGGTGTTCCCTACGACCGGCAATATGCCTTAGTAGTGGAAGGCATCAGGATGGCTGCGCTGCAGGCACAAAAATACGGGGTGACGCTCGCCGTCCAGAACCACCACGATGTCGCGTTGCATCATGACGAGATGTACTGGCTGATGAAAGACATCGACATGCCCAACGTCAAGGTAGGGTGGGATGCCTGGTCGCCCAATCTGGAGGGATTGACGCAGGAAGAAATCAAAGCGTCTATCTATAAGTTGAAACCCTATATCATACAGACCATTGGCGCCGATTATGTACCGATGCAGCGTTACCGTTATGATAACCAACTGACCAACTACCTTCCGGAACCACCGGCGATGCGTGCCACCCAAATGGGAAAAGGCATCATCGATTATGACACCTTTTTCGGTACATTGAAAGAAATCGGCTATCAGGGCTATCTCATCTATGAGATGTGCGAGGTACTGGAAGGAGGCGGCTCCATTCAAAATCTCGACTATACGGCAAAGGAATTTTTGAAATTCGTCGAAAGATTCAAGTGATTTTCATGTGAGCCAGGCGACTTTTTGTTTAGCCTGATGCGGTTTGCCGATAATATCGCCATACAGTTCGGGTCGTCGTGCCTGTATATACCGGTAGCCTCCGGCTTGCGTCAGTTTTTCGGGAGTCAGGGTGGCGGTGACGACATCATCGCCTAATTTCCTACATTCATCCAGGATATCGCCAAAAGGATCGATAATCATCGAACAGCCATTTTTGAGTTGGTCGTCGTCCATGCCGATGGGATTGGAAAAAATCGCATAGACAGCATTGTCGTACGCCCTTGCAGGTAGCCATTTCATAAGCCAGCCCCGTCCTTTCATGCTGTCAAACTCCATACGCAACGACGCCGGGTCGGTTTCTCTGTTATCCCAAAGACGGGGATCGACAAATCCCGCGCCGGGACGCGTTGACGGTGTGCACATGGTGACGTGTGGCATAAACAGGATTTGGGCGCCAAGCAAAGTTGTCGCCCTGACGTTCTCAACCAAATTGTTGTCGTAACAGATAAGTATGCCGCACTTCCACCCCAAGAGTTCAAACACACAATATTGACTGCCCGCTTTCAGATACGGATTGATAAACGGATGGATTTTCCGGTGCCTGGCGATCAGTCCATTGCCATCGACGCAAACATATGTATTGTACAAATCTCCGGAACGGTCTTTCTCAAAAAGCCCGGCTAATACTACAATGTCATGCCTTGATGCTATCTCCCTGAGTTTGTCGATACTCTCGCTTTCAGGTATGAATTCTGCGATTTCGAGCATCTGCTCCCTTGACTGACGGCGTGCAAATGAATAGCCGGTGACAGAACATTCATGAAAGGCAATGATTTTTGAACCTCCCGACGCTGCTTTTTGGGATAACCTGTCGATGACGGAGAGGTTATAATCCTTGTCGCCCGACCGGTTCTCGAATTGTGCCGTCGAAACTTTGATATTTTGCATGAACTGTTTCTTAATACTCGTTACAAAGGCAATAACGGGCAGGCTCGTCTTCGATGATTTCGGGAAAACGGCCTACCGGCTCGTAAAAACGGTTATCACCGCTGTCGTCATTCACCGTCGATACTTCGCCCACCAGCGCAGGACCGCCTTCCGCCCAAAACTGATGGTAGATATACGGTTCGAAACAAATGCTTTCGCCGGGTTTCAAACGTACGATATCGCCTGCATTGAAAGTATGTGAAACGCCATCGATTTTCATGGTAAACGGTAAATCGGTAATCTCTTCGGTTTGCAGGTCGGCTTTCCACAATTGCAGACAGAGGTCGCCGCCACCGCGGTTGATGATGTCTTCCATCTTTTTCCAGTGGAAATGCGTCGGTGTGATCTGATGGTCGCCTGCAATCATGATTTTCTCGCAATAGGTCTTGTAGGGCGTGCGTCCGGGATAGCCGTTGCGAACGGTAAACAGGGTCAAGCCTTCTTTGTCGAAACACCCCTTTCCAAAGTCGGTAATGTCCCATCCCATACACGACAAGCGTATCTCATCGTATTCGGAGCCTTTTGACTTCCATTCTGTCGGTGTCAAGTTAGCCCATGCAGGCAATTTGAAGGCGTGTTGCCTGAAAAAACCGTTGGCAAAATCAATATGCCTGTTAATCTCGCTTCTTTTCATAATCGTATCATTTTTTTAAAATAAATTCTTTAATCTGACATAAAGGCGCCGCGCCGCCCGTACTGCTTTCACTCAGCAGGTTAAAACGGGCGTTGGCGTTGGCGAATGTCAACAAGTCGGAGAGCGACCACCCTTCGTGTATGGCATATAAGGCGCCGGCGCAAAAAGCGTCGCCTGCGCCGACCGTACTTTTTATCTCGGACGACGAAACGGGAAAGGATTCGATAAATAATCGTTCTCCGTTACGGCGCATCGCAAAACCGCCTTCGGGAAAGTGAATCACGACCATTTGCGCTACGCCCTGCCCGAAAAGATATGCAGCTGCTTTCGACAGGTTTCCCGTACAAAGACCATCGGCATTTCTCAATTCAATACCCGTACATGCGCCTGCTTCCACTTCGTTGCAGATCATATAGTCGGCATATCGCAGACTGGGCGTCACGATACTGCGGAAGCGGTCGCCTTGCTCCGACACTACATCAATCGATGTCTCGTAACCCTTCGATTTAAGGAGATGCAATACTTTGGCGGCAACCGTTCCATATTCCTCATCGGCAGCATCCAGTGCATCCAGTAATAACAGGTATCCCAAATGGAAAATTTTTGCCGGAGTATCCATATTGGTAAAATCAGGATAATCCAACAGGGCATTGGCGCCGCGATAATGAAAAAAAGTTCGGGCGCCTGTATGCATTTCCGACATCACATCGGTAAAGGAAGTGTTCACCCCACTGCGTACCGACATGTAACAACTGTCAATGCCGTTTTTCCGGATTTCATTCATAATGGTTGTGCCGTCGCTGTCGTCGCCGACAATACCGCCCGCCCACAGGGGCAATCCGGTCTGCATACGCGCCAAATCCACCAGTACATTGTGCGAGCATCCGCCCAAGGCATTGCCTGCTACTGTCCTGATATTGGAAAGGTTACCTCTGTCGGGCCAGCTGTCAATCACTTTCAGGTGATCGATGATCCAGTTTCCTGCCGATATAATTCCATTACGTTCTTTCATGGGTGTATCATTTTACATAGTCTATATCTATATCTTAATCTCTTGTCTTCCATGATTTAATATTTATAAATAACGCACATTTTTTCGCAAAGTAAAGCAATTTTTTTGAAAACCGGAAAAACAACAAATTTTAACTATACCCCCGTTTTAAATGTACCCGTCTTGACTGACAAGTCCGCAAACGCGTTGCAGGACGCTTTCCCTGCCTTCCTGTGCTAATTCCCTGTGAAAATCAACGTCGGAAGGAAACATTTTTCCGTCGGGTCCGACGCATTTAAACTGGAGGGCTGCCGATAAAACCTGTTGAATATAATTATATGGCAGATGATAGCGGATGGCGCTCATCAATGGCGTGATGATCCGATCGTCGGGCGCCAACTTGCGGTACAGGTCACAACCGACACGAAAAACGGTATCACCAAGACTGCGATTGGCAAAACGGCGAAGCAGATCGTCGATATGTTCCCGTATTTGTCCGTCGGCAAAAACACCGGGATAAATCGTTTTCAGCACATGGGCGCTCTGTTGCATGGCTTTTCCCGCCGTCTCTTTTACAAACGGGTCTTCAAGCGCTTCCCATGTATAAACATGATCGGGATGAGCCAGATAACCGGTATAGGCTACTGCCGCATGTCCAAAATTATGGATAAACAATTTCCGGTCTACCCAGGCTTTCATGTTTTCTTTTGCATCCAGTCCGTCAACTGCCGGAATCGGATTTTTAAAACCTTCTTTATTGACAATGAGCGTATTGTACGCTTCAGCAGATACGTCAAGAATATTGCTGTCTGCACGACCAACTATCAATGGAACCATTTTGCCGATACTGGTTTCCACCAGTCCGACCCGCTCAACCACAGGATAATCGGGAGGTAACTTTTTTGCCAGTTCGTCATAAAAAAAGACATCTGCATTGCGCATATTCTCGGCGAGAATGATATCCAGTGCTTTTCCGGGATGTTCCTGCTCCCGTTTTACCAAACCTTCCGACAGTATGGGGATAATATGCGGCAACCCGTTTTTTCCGATGGAAACAGTAAGAACATCCGCAGAGACAATTTCATCAATCACTGTCGCCGTATCGTCAACACATATGCCACGCACATTTTCCACAACGATTGTTTCCGGACGGGTATCGCAGATAAACACATTGTACGAACGCTGACGGTTCAGTGCATCAATCAACCGTTCATCCTTATCGATAAAAACCACTTCATAACCCGCACGGCTGAATAACTGCCCGATAAACGATCGCCCTATTTTTCCGGCGCCGAAAAGAACCAATTTCATGTTCAACTGTTTTTTTCGATATGAACTTGTATAACATGCTTCAACGCAATAATTTGTCATCCTTGACGCATAACGTAATACGAACGCTTGCAGGGCTTATTGATCCCGAAGCGTCGGAAAATTTCAGCGTCATGTCTCCGGAAGGAAGGTCGAATGATAATACATCCGGACGCAATTCGCCGACTTCGTTTCCAATCGCATCATACACAACCGCGCGACCGCCGGGTGCAAAAAGATGGAACATTTGCGTCATTTGCTCAACGGGAGCGCCTTTCACATGCGTCGAAGCCTTCGTCCCGTAGGCGCCTCGCCGGCAGGATGCAAATCCGTAGGGCGCCGAACGCGAGGGACTCTCAAATAGAATCAGTTCGTCGTCGATACGGACAACTGTGCTGTTGCGCACGAAGAATCCGGTGACGACCGACACGTCTGCCGTCGATTCGTCCACCGGAACGCTCTGATCGTCAACGCCCAGATCGGTTGACAAGGTAAAGGTTTGCATGACGTCAAGGTCCTTGTGGGGAACGGGCGTCACATATTTTGATTGCGACGATAGAAATTCGGCATAAGTATGCAATCCTGTCGAAAACCCGTGTCTGTGGAACACCTCACTTGTTTTCCTGAAATCAGCGATCCCGTTCGGATAAGCCGTTTCACTAAAATGAAAATCACCTTGCCGGAACGGCGTTCCCTGATGGAAATCGACTTGGTCGATGCCAAATCGGGAAAGATGGGCTATCCCCAACAGATACACGCCCGCGCCTTCATAACTAAGCGCGCTGAAACATTTTCCTCCAAGCAGTTTCGATTTACCCGGAAAATCAAGCGTTACGGTATTCAGTTTCCGACTCATGGCACAGGCGGCAAAATCGTCCTTCATATAGTCGATCGTCAGTGGGACATGCAACCCTCAAACAATTCGTATTTGTTTTTGCCGATGAAGAGGATCACGGCTTTTTTCAGATCCTTGCTGTCTTTCATCCTGTCCGAAGCGCTGTAGTCATGCAACTGCTTCCGGGCTTCGAGGCGATATTTGTCGAGTTGCTTCACGCTTGCCTTGAGATATTTGAGTTCGAATATCCATTCGTACTTCACCTCCGGCAGTAGCGGACTGCGGTGCAGGAAGACGTCGATATAGCCGCTGTCGGTTTCCGTCTCGCTGACCGGGATATATACACTGCTCTGAAACAGGCATGTCAACAACATGATTTTGATGTATTCTTCATCGAACTGACGCAGGTCGCGGTTCGACAGTTTCCGGAAGATGTTACGGCTGACGTAATCGATGAAAGGCTTCGCCTGTCCGTCGAGCGCCAGCGCCCGAACCGCAAGGTCGAGCTCGGCGGTATTGACGGCGAAAGCGGAACGTTCCTTTGCCATTTTCAGGATGTATTCCCAGAAGACCGTTTTGATGGAATAGTTGGGGATGCAGAGGCGTAATTTACCGAACACGGGCTTTTCGATAGTAAGCAGGCCCATGTAGAAAAGCAGCGACACGAAATGGTCGTTATCGTAGAGTATGTCAATCGGAAACGCGGCTATCTCATTAATGGACGATTTTTAACGTCCGGTTATTTTACCGTTTTGCCCGTCCGGTTATTTTTATTAAATTTGCATCCGTAAATTATAAAAAGATGCGAATTATCATCCTGTTGTTTGTAACCGTATTTTCCGCTACCGGCGCCAACGTACGCGCGGACGACAATCCTTTTATCCGGATGGCGACCGAAGCGTATGCCGATTATTGCCGCGAACTGGAACAGACAGCTTACATTAACAGGGAGATGCGGGATACCTTGTGGATGAAGCAGGTGGCAGGGCAAATGCGTGAGGCGGACAAAGTGTCGAAAAACAAAAAATGGGCGCTCGAAGCCGACTTCTTTGAACAGTTGTATCTTTTTGCGCAGTTCTACCGTCTGCACAAGTCCGACTCTGCACTGTTTGAAGAAAGGACTATGATTCATATTTCCAATCTTCAACAAGTTATCCGGCAGGCGCAAAAGATAAAAGTCTTTGATATAGAATTGAGGGCGCTGAACAAAGTATGGATGTGCTACCGGTATGATATAAAAAATTATGAGATGGCCTTTCGTTACTGTCAGGAAATTGACAGGGCGTTATCAGCCGTTTCTACCGCACAGTATCCGTTTAAACCCCTGCATTACCGCGAAACAGGACAACTGTATCTGGAATTTAAAGAATACGGAACAGCCAAACTGTTCTTTGAAAAAGGATTGGCAGATGCCGAAAATGTCTATGACCTGCTTGCAATATGGGGGTTATGGAATAACCTCGGGCTGCTTTACCTGAATCAGTACGGGGATATTGAAAAATCGGATTCATGCTTCCGCGAGATTATTAATACGGTTCCCCTGAACCCTCAAGATCAATCCCCCTCATCCGACTTGCGGACAATGCATACCAAACAGGACGATTACGAAATGTGGGCGGCCATTGCCAAAGGCAATCTGGGATCAAACCGCTACAGGTCGGGCGATTTCGACGAGGCCATTCCGCTGTTGCTGTCAGCCACCCGAAAAGTGGCTGAAAACCATCCCGAAAACAGTCTGTACGGCGCAGCGAAAATGCTTACGCTATCAGAATTGTACATTTCGAAATCCAATTTGGCTCATGCCGGACTTTATTTGGAAAAGACTTATGATTATTTGGAAAAAGACAGGGTTTGGGATAACAGTACTGAAATAAACCCAAATCTGGCGATGCATTATTACAGGGTTATGAGCCGGTACTACCGCCTGTCGGGCAACGCGGAACAGTCGCTGCTATATGCCGATTCAGCCGCCTACGCCAGTATGCGCAACGACAACAGTTATAACCTGCGCCAACTCCTCCGTGCCGAACAGCATAACAAACAGCAGGAACTTGATGCCGAAATGCTGCGAAGCAAAATCTACTTCAGGAACATGATGCTGATTTCCGCCTGCGCCATGCTATTTCTGATTTTCATGCTTGTCATATACTTTCTGTACCGCCAGAAGCAGTCCGCCTATCGCGCTTTAGTAATCAAAACACGACAATGGGCGGAAGCGCCGTTTGTACTGATAAAAAAGGAACGCAACATAACAAAAGCCGAAAAAAACAGTATTGACGAAGCCGAACCCAATGAGACAGACCTGCAAATCTTCGACAAACTGAACCAGCTGATTGTCGAAAAACCAATTCATTTAAATAGTGAAATATCCATAGACCAGACGGCAAAGATGCTGGGTGTGAATCGCGCCTATCTTTCGCAGGCCGTCAACCGCTGTACGGGCGACAGCTTCACCGTCTTTATCAATGAATATCGCGTCAAGGAAGCGGTTCGTCTGATGTCCGACGACGCCAAATCACATGTCGCAATCGAAGACATTGCCTACAACTGCGGATTCAATGCCCGCACTTTCTATCGCGTGTTCAAAAAGACTACCGGCTTTTCTCCCGCCACTTTCAGGAATAAGGCGTTGTCGATGAAAAGTTGAACTGGCTTCTACACCCCTTTTCCGGAAAAAACTATTTGTGGCATTGTTAAATTAGTATAGATAGCTCATTGTTTAATTTAAGCATCAGTAAAGTAAGAGAGATTTCGATCATAAATGTTGCTTTACTATAACATTTTCCCTTTCGTTTAAATCTCGCCAAATAGTGTCGTATTCGGCTGTTATATCCTTCTATGGTA
>Ga0082212_10004910_pt1 | contig 18451 bp, 16 predicted proteins | sample TergutNt197P3_FD_71548 | JGI IMG/M metagenome (GOLD analysis project Ga0082212, IMG submission 71548) | Neocapritermes taracua P3 segment gut microbial communities from Petit-Saut dam, French Guiana - Nt197 P3 | ecosystem: Host-associated > Arthropoda: Insects > Digestive system > Gut ...
AGAATCGCAAAGTCCCATCTCCATCAACTTCTCTATTTGCAGACAATACCACCACTTTTTTATTCGCCCAGTTGTTCGTCTGCCTTCCGTCAAGCCAGTTGGGGATTTCATATTCTTTCTCGGCGATAAACCCCAAATAGTACAGGCAGTCAACCTTCAAATCTGTTATATAGCTTTTTATCTTGCGAATATCCTTAACAAAAGCATTGTCGTTATGGTCATACTTTAGTTCTATGATAGCGATTGTAGATTTTATATTGGCGCCTAAGTGTTGCTCGCTAAAGCTTTTCTTCAGCTCAACTATGGCTATATCCGCTTTGCAACCTGTACCCGTTAAATCCCCTCTTGTAAATTCCGAAAAAATCCTTATATTATTGTCACTCAAAAACCGCTCCCCAAGTTTCTTTCGTAGATGATAATATAAACTGCATTTCAGCGTATCCTCCATCAAGAGGCTGAACGTTCGATAATCCCTGCTAATGCTCTTTTTCCAAACTTCTTTAATCGCCCGGTCAATTACTTTTATTACTGATTTGCTCGCCATTATTATCTCCTTGAGTTTTCAGTATCAATCTAGAATTGAGGGCTGAACTACTCATACTTTCGCTTAATGATAGCCACTCCATAGAGTCGGTAATGTTTTGCACAAGCATGTTTGAGGATGGTAATCTTCTGACTGCAAGCAATTCGAACTCATGGGCATAAAATATACTTCTCACCCAAGCAATGCACGAATCCTCAAAAGCAACAATTTTTTTCGCGCCTCATAAAACTTATCGAAATCGTCAATTTCAAGAGAAATATTCTCCGGAATAATAGATCTCTCATAGAATTTCACTTGATTCTCGTCCGTTAAGCTATTGAAGTATGACACAAGTGGCATATCATTTTTACTGGCATTGATTTTTCCTTCAAGCATATGGAGATTGGGTAGTCTATTACGATTGCCTCGCCATTTTTTCCAATCCTCCGGTGAAATCGAATATGGCTTGTCGTGAAGGTTAAATTTACTATCAGGATGCAGATGGTCTTGCTCGTACTTAATTGCGCGATCTAACCAATCAACACTTAAGTAATAGAGAACCTCATCGGCAACTCTGCTACCTTTTTCCGAATTAAGCACATCATCAATCTTTCCGGGCGTAACACTTAACTCACTCATGCCATTAAGCATCTCAATAGTGATTTCGCCGTTAAAATCGTTTATCTTTGTTTTGATTTGCTGCAATTTGCCTGTTGTTCCCGAACGGAAATAAATGAAGAATATCGCTCTGAGTAGATATGCGCGGATTGCCGCTATATTATTAGCGTAGTCCTTGTTATAGTAAATGTAATAGAGAATTGGTAACAGCACGTTCCAAGGACCAGAAAACCGACTTATGTCTGTTTTCATTTCTATAAGAAGTCCTTCTAAGTTTGCCAACGCTATTTTAAATTTGCTCCAGTTATTTTTCAAATCATCTGCAATTTTCCTGTTTATGTTAGATTTAGCAACTTCACCGTATAGCATCAGAGCAGCACGGATTATAAAGTCCGAACCGAATTCCTTATATGAACCTTCAAGGATGTATCCAAATTCGGTTTTCGCACTTGGCCAGTATGCCTCTAAAATAGACATTGTAATCTCAGATTTCTTTAACGGTTTCCCGCCACTGTTAAACCTTACAAACATTTCAAGTGCGTCATCTTGACTCATATCTGTAATCTCAGTATATCTAATCAGTCGTTCGATGAATATTTTTCTGTAAAGAGTATGTAGAATTTTTCTGGCGTAATCCTTGCTATTGTCAGAAACTTTTGCGATTGCATCCTCTATCGCTGCTTCTCTTGTGCTTTCGTTTTGAAAATTCTCTTCTAATATGTTTTTTAACTCAAAATGAGTCGGGCTTGTTCTATCACTAAATCTGATATCGTATTTCTTGCTGTTGTATTCTTCTTCATCGGTAGTGGTTTTGTTCTTATCCAATTCTATTACAAGTTTTGCGATATCCAAATTACCGGCCTTTTTTCTTGCGTGTTTTTGTCGAATTTTTGCTGTGCCGAAAAGAGACACAAACAAAGATGTAAACCGTTGCTGCCCATCCAATATTGCAGTATTAGTATTGCTCGGATTTATTCGTATTAAATCATAATTTGCACTGTCGGCAGATTTTCTACTGTCAAATGTTATATCATACAGGAATTTACAGAAATAGGTATCCGCTGTTACATTTTCATCATCGACATGCCAGAACAGAAACGTAGAAATAGGATAATTCAGCAAAATTGAGTCCCAAAGTTTCTCAATTTGCTCCATACTCCAAACAAATTGCCTTTGGAACGCAGGCATAACATATTTTCCATTTTCAATATTTTTTAGTGCCTCATATATTGTAATGCTATTGTCAATTAAGTTGCTCATCGGGATTACTCTCCTTATGCATTTACGAATGCAGTTTTGTCCTTCTCCTCGCATAAATTCTTGCAAAGACAAAGCGAAAAGCCAACCTTAGCGAGTTGCGTCACCATTATCGACGGCGAAGCTTACACAGTAGTATCTGCGGCTATTTCTCAGTATAGGATATCACTCGTTTACGATCTTTTCAACAATCTTTCATCTAAACCAAAGCAAAAATCCGAAGCCCTCGCCGATGATTTTCACATCGGGGGAGTTCGGATTACTTGCGGCTGGTGCGCGAGGGGGGACTTGAACCCCCACGCCCGTTACGAGCACTAGAACCTGAATCTAGCGAGTCTGCCGATTCCACCACTCGCGCATTTCAACTGACACACACCGGTAAACGCGCGATAATAATAGCATTCAAAGAACCGGTTGTCAACCGGTCATGTCCTCTCTGCGCCGGCATCTGTGCTTTTTACGTTATACAGGCAGCAGCTTATGTAAGCGATACTGCCGGGGCCGTAATAATAAGGCAGTCCGGCGTCCTCACACACCCGGCTGACAAGGAGTCCGCAAGCTTCCATTGAAAGGAAGGACGTGTCGGGAAATCTGCAGGGCAGATCGGGATAAGCGCACACTTCACATAAACGGCATGCGCCCATGCCCATGGGAAATATGTCGATGTTTTTTTTCAATGCTCCCGACACGAAAGCACGAAAATTCTTATTGTGCAGAACAGCGGTTTCGGTATAGAATTCAACGTCATATTCGTCTGCGGCGTGCCCGACCGTCTGCACCAAAACGCAGTTGCCGTACCTTGACGCTCTTGCCGCCGTTTCTTCAAGCGTTCCGCAGGCGGGCGGACAATTCCAGCTCTTATTGTAGTGATTGCATTTGTCGGCGCGGCACATATCGCGGACTTCTTTCATGAATCGGAATTTCCCCGGATCGGTTTCGGCAACTTCAGTAAAGCCGCAGTCTTTTGCGTGCTTGATGAAATCAAAGTCTTCCATTAACCCCAAACCTTTCCTGTCTCGTCAAACGCCATGCATTCGATATATTTTTCGGAAAACGACGAGCTTTCAGAGAGTTCAAAATATTTGCACTTCTCCGCGAGAGACTTAAGATTATCGCGCCCGCGCTCGGTCAGCGAAAGAGCCGCGCCCGCTCCCGCAGAATTACCGACATGTGTGATTCGATCGAGTAATTCCGGAGGCAGCAGCCCGATGGCGCATGCGTTTTTTACATCCATGAATGATCCGAAACCGCCGGCAGCGATCATTTTAGACGTGTCGGAGAAAGTTTTGCCCGCTGCATTGAGTAAAGTCTCGATTCCGGCCCTTACGGCGGCTTTGGCAAGCTGCAGACAGCGGATGTCTTCGGCTGAAATATATACATCGTCAGTAAAATAATATCTTACGGAACCGTTTCTGTTTGTCATCTTTGATTTTATCTTCTCGGGAGCTTCTTCCGGCGGCAGCAGTCTTCCTGCTGCGGTCAAAGCGCCGCAGCGGAGCAGCACGGCGGCGGCGTCCGTAAGTCCGGATCCGCAAATACCGATCGCGGCACAGCCTCCCATGACGCTGAATTTGATTTCTTTGTTTATGAATTCGACTTTATGTACAGCCCCTTTTCGAGCGTGTGTCCCGCATTCCGTCTGTGCCCCTTCAAATGCGGGGCCGGCGGCGGCGGCGCAGCATAAGAACCCTTCTTTGTTGCCTATGCACATTTCACCGTTCGTGCCGATGTCGGTAAACAGACATGTTTTTTCTTCATTCCACGCACCGCTGCCGAGCAATCCGGCAGTAATATCACCGCCGACATAACCGGAGAGCGCAGGGCACAGATAAACACCGGCATTCGGCGCGAAATCACCGAAAAACTCTCCGGCAGGGTAAAAACAACCGAAAAGACTGACGGGCGTGTACGGAAATACGCCTATGCTCTCGGGCGATATACCCGTAAAAATATGCTGCATAACAGTGTTTCCGGCAACGGAGATCATCCTGATCTCATTAACAGAGCGCCGCACTCTTTCGCACATGACGCGGACAGCGCCGGATATTTGCCGCCTGATGATAAGTGACAGTCTTTTCAGGCCATTCGGTTCGGAAGCGTATTTTATCCTGCTGATGACGTCGGCGCCGAAGGAGTGCTGCGCATTACGGTCTCCGTATACGCCTATACGGAGACCGCTTTCGAGATCATATAAAAAGACCGCAACGGTCGTGGTGCCGATATCGACAGCCGCTCCCAATCCGCGTGCCGATGCTTCGATATTGAGCGGGCTTGTCATTGTTACTTCGGACGCCGAAGTATCCGGCACAGTGACAACACAGTTTCTGTTCGGTATGCATTTGCACGCGGATACATATTCCCCGTCAAAAAGAACGCGGCATTGGCCGCATGTGCCGTTGCCGCCGCACGGGGAATTAAGCGGATAACCGTACTCGAGCAGGACGTCGCGCAGATTTTGATCCGCCGACAGTGGGACGGATGTTGAAGTGTTGTTTTGAAAAACAGTGACCGTGTAAGTTGACATAACGGTCACAAAGCCGCTTCAACGGCTCTTTTTTGCTTGAGGCTTTCGGGAACGTCTATTACGCGTTGATTTGAACTGCCGCGCCACTTGAGGCCCAAACTGCGCAACGGAAGCATAAAAGGACCGTCCACCAGAACGTCGCAGATTTCCAATAGCTTATACTCTGCGGAATCCGGAGATTTCGCAAGTTCTTCAAAGGTCATCCCGCTGTATGCCCAAACGTTAAGGCCGTGCAAACAAGCGGCTCCGGCAATTTCGAGACAAGCTTCCGGCTGAGAGAACGGCTCGCCGCCGGAGAGTGTTATGCCGTCCGTCAAAGGGTTTGACAACATTGTTTTTATAACTTCATCCGGGGCGATTTCATTGCCGCCGCCGGGATCGAGAGCCTGCGGATTGTGACAGCCTTCACAGCGGCGCGAACAGCCCTGAACAAAAAGCGTAAAACGAAGCCCGGGGCCGTCGACTATTGAATCTTGAATATAACCCGCGATTCGCATGAGTTCGGCTCTCTTTCTTCCGGCTATATTTCGTGTTTGATTCTGTCATGTTCTTCCGCTCGTTTTGCATTGTTGAAGCGGTCTAAGGTGCCCACGAGATAACCCGTTATACGGCGGATACGCTCAAAAGGCACTCCGTCGGAGTCGCTTCGACCGCAGCCCGGGCAGCGGTCTTTGATCACTCCGTTGTATCCGCAAACAGGGTCGCGGTCCACCGGATGATTAACGGAGCCGTAACCGATACCGCAATCACTCATGAAATGTATTATTTTTTCGAAAGCGTCAAGATTTTCCGTGGGGTCGCCGTCCACTTCGACATAACTGATGTGACCGGCGTTTGTCAGCGCATGGTACGGCGCTTCTGTTTTGATCTTGTCAAAGGCGTTCATGCTGCAGTATACAGGAACGTGGAAGCTGTTTGTATAATAGTCCTTGTCGGTAACGCCTTCTATGACGCCGTATCGCTGTTTGTCTATACTCACGAAGCGGCCGGACAGTCCTTCCGCCGGAGTGGCTATCAGTGAAAAATTGAGTTTGTGGGTTTGACTCGCCTCGTCCATCCTCGCACGCATATGACCGACTATCTCAAGGCCTAAGGCTTGAGCCTTTTCGTTTTCGCCGTGATGAGCGCCGACGAGAGCTTTGAGCGTTTCGGCAAGGCCGATGAAACCGCAAACAAGAGTGCCGTGCTTTAAAACTTCACCGACTTCATCTTCCCAGTCCAATTTTTCGCTGTCGAGCCATATGCCCTGTCCCATAAGAAACGGAAAGTTTTTAACTTTCTTTTTACTTTGGATAGCGAAACGTTCCAGAAGCTGGTCGATGACCAGATCGATTTTTTTGTCCAGTTCGTCAAAGAACATATTTATGTCGCCTTTGGCTTTTATCGCGATTCTCGGAAGATTGATCGAGGTGAAAGACAGATTTCCGCGGCCGTTGCCGATTTGGCGCGACGGATCGTGTATATTGCTTATGACCCTTGTGCGGCAGCCCATATAGGCGATTTCGGTCTCCGGGGTCCCTTGATAAAAACCTGCGTTATACGGCGCGTCCATGAAAGCGAAATTCGGGAAAAGACGTTTCGCGCTGCATCGGCAGGCTAACTTGAACATATCGTAGTTGGGATCCCCGGGGTCTTTGCTGACGCCTTTTTTTACCCGGAAAACATGTATCGGAAATATTGCGGTCTCTCCGTTTCCGAGGCCGGCTTCCGTTGCCGCCAAAACATTTTTGATTACAAGGCGCCCCTCCGGGCTTGTGTCCATTCCGTAGTTGATGCTGCTGAACGGAGTTTGTGCGCCGGCTCTCGAATGCATCGTGTTGAGGTTGTGAATAAAAGCTTCCATAGCCTGATAGGCAGCTCTGTCGGTTTCTTTCGCGGCGTAGTGCGCCGCGATGATCTGCGCGCGTTTTAAGCATTCCTCGTCGCCGTAAAGTTTCACGAGCAGGGGCAATTCTTCTTTTTGATACTCCTCTGAGGATGCAAGTTTCGGGAAAAGGCCGGTTTTCGTTTCTGTTTCGTTCATAACGGACTTGATGTCTTCTTCGGGGTCGTCGATATTTTTCCAAAGCATTAGGGCTTTTGCCAGATTTTGGCGGTAGAGCCTCTTATATGTTTTTGTCACTCCGTCAGCCATGCCGTAATCAAAGTTCATTATGGATTGCCCGCCGTGCTGGTCGTTTTGGTTTGACTGTATCGCGATGCAGGCAAGCGCGGCGTAAGAGGCTATGTCGTTGGGCTCTCTGAGATGCCCGTGCCCGGTGGAAAAACCGCCTTTGAACAGTTTGATAATATCGATCTGCGTACAGGTCGTCGTAAGCGTAAGGAAGTCCATGTCGTGTATATGGATGTCGCCGCCGGAGTGGGCTTGCGAATGCTCGGGTTTTAAGACGAACATATTGTAAAATTGTTTCGCGCCTTCGGAGCCGTATTTCAGCATAACGCCCATAGCGGTATTGCCGTCAATATTTGCGTTCTCGCGCTTAACATCCGAATCTTTTGCGTCGGCAAAGGTGATCTCCTCATATGTTTGCATAAGGCGCGTGTTCATCTCTCGGATGCGGCTGCGCTCCGATCGGTACAGGATATATGCCTTTGCGGTCCGGACATAACCGTTATCCATGAGGACTCGCTCCACGATATCCTGAACATGTTCGACGTCAGGCTCCGAACAGCCTTCAACTTCCAAAACAGAGCAGACCTCGTCTGTAAGCTTTGCAGCCGCTTCATCACAGTCTGTTTTGTTCGTGGCCTTAAATGATTTGATTATGGCGGCCGTGATTTTTTCTTTATCAAAATGGGTCGAACGGCCGTCTCTTTTTTTTATTCCGGTAATTGCCATGTCGTCCTCCTTCGCGGTGTGCCGCCGTGGAAAAACACAATATATTGTGCCGAAAACAGAGAGATGTATATATATAGTACAACCGGAAAACGCGAATGTCAATAGGGAAATAAAAATTTTCAGCCCCGGATGTCATTTTTGTTTTATTGCGGGGTTTTCTGTGTTATAGTAACGTATACACGCCGGTTTCGGCGGTGCGGGAAGGTGAATCATATTTTTTCACAATATTTTCCGGACCGGGGGTAAGGTATGGATATCAACAGATTTGCGATCAAATCAAATGCAAAATTCTCGATCGGCCGTTCCAAACCGAACGCCGTTCTCGTCGCCTTGGTATATATGATCATAGCTGTTGTACTGCGTTTGCTTGCGAACGCGGTATCGAACTGGCAGGGATATTTGGACTTTATATATGACGGGATATCGGAGTTCGGCCGGATGTATCCCGTCGGTCCTTTTGAAATAATGTCCGCGCCGGGAACTGTAATAGCCTTGGCGCTGCTTATCATGGAGTACATGGTAAGCGTCGGATTCATCATATACATGCTCAATATCGTCCGAATGCGGAAAGCTTCTTTCGGCAACCTTTTTGACGGCTTCGGCCTCTTCTTTAAGGTGATTTGGCTTGCTGTGCTTACGGAGATATTTGTTTTTCTGTGGTCACTTTTATTTATTATTCCGGGAATCATAGCCGCGTATCGTTACCGACAGGCGATATATATTCTGCTTGACAATCCCGGTATGTCGGCGCTCGAATGCATACGGGCGAGCAAAAAAATGATGCGGCGGCATAAGGGCGAGCTTTTTGTGCTCGATCTCAGCTTTATCGGATGGTATATATTCAGCATTATTCCGTTCGTGGCTGTGTGGGTGATGCCCTACACAGGGTTTACTTTTGTATATTACTATGAAGCCCTGCGAGGCCCGGATCCGGACGACGCCGTGGCTCTCCCCGGAGCGGACTCGGATGACGGCGATTCCCGCGGAAGACCTCCTTGGGAATACTGAAACGACCCGGTAAAAAAGATAATGAGGCTTCCGTGGTTTCTCCGGAAGCCGTTATTTTTCTGCTCATTTGCGCCTGCGCCTGTATTCCGGGATGCTATTTTGTGCCGAACAGCCTGTCGCCGGCGTCGCCGAGCCCGGGAACTATATAGCCGTGCTCGTTCAGGCGCTCGTCCAAGGCAGCTGTATAAATATCCACGTCGGAATGCTCTTTTTGAAGCCGCTCCACGCCCTCCGGAGCGGCTATAATGCTCATGAATTTGATGCAGGCGCAGTTTTTCTTTTTAAGGAATCTTACGGCGGCGGACGCCGTACCTCCGGTAGCCAACATGGGATCGGCCAATATAACGTCGCGCGACGCGATGTCGGCCGGCAGTTTGCAGTAATACTCAACGGCTTCGAGCGTTTCAGGATCACGGAATATCCCGATATGGCCGACTTTTGCGTTCGGTATCATTGCGAGCATCCCGTCAGACATCCCGAGTCCGGCCCGCAAAATGGGGACAATGGCGAGCTTTTTCCCGGCAATTTGTTTTACCTTCGCGGTCGCCACCGGCGTTTCGATCACGACGTCCTCGACGGGGAGATCGCGAGTCGCCTCAAAACACATAAGCATAGCGATTTCCGAAACGGCGTCCCTGAAGACCTTTACTCCGGTTTCTTTGTTTCTTATGACGGAAAGCTTGTGAAGTATAAGCGGGTGGTCAAATATGTGAAGTTCACCCATATCACGTGTTCTCCTTTATGTCCGGCGCATCAAGCCTTGCCGTTCGCTCGCGTTCCGCCTGAGACGGTCTTATATATACCGGAAAAAGGTCCCGCGCCGGCCCGGGTATTTTATCGGCCGCGGCCATCGCGACGCCCATGGCGCATTGATGCCGGATATTCTCCGGCGCCGGCATTATTCTTGATCCTTTAATTTGCGAGTGGAATAAGGCAGCGCCGTCGCCGACGGGAAGGATATCGCTCTTCAGCGCTGAGAGCTCTTCCGATAAAGCGTCGAGAGTTATTTCCCTGTCCGGGCAAAGCCGCAAAGGGATTTTTCCCTCAAGCCTGAAAAGAGCGTTGTAGACCTGACCCAAGCGCGCGTCCGTAACAGAACAGATAATTGTTCCGTCGGGCGCGAACACTCCGTTCCAAGCGGCCGCTTCAAGCGTTGAAACTCCGATCGCCGGTTTTTCCGCCCCCCAACAAAGTCCTTTCACGGCGGAAACGCCGATTCTTATGCCCGTAAACGACCCCGGACCGCGAGAGACAGCTAAAACATCGATATCGGAGATTTCTACGCCGGTATTTTTTAAAAGATCGTTTGCCATGGGCAAAATCGTGCTGCCGGTTGCCGGGCCGCGGTTTTGAAAGTATTGTGCGGCAAGGGTCCTGTCTTCGCACAGAGCGACCGACGCCGCTTTGGATGAAGTTTCAAAAGCAAGTATCAGCATTTGACCGTCCTTTTGAGAGAGTATTTTCGGATATTGATATTTTTCTGGATCCGGCGGCCGTTCTTTCGATAATCACGTGAATCTCATCGCCGTTAAAAGCGCCCTCCACCCGTTCGCTCCATTCGACTGCGCATATACCGCCGCGGGCAAGGTAGTCTTCCCAACCGATGTCGAACAATTCGTCCGGACCGGACAAACGGTACATATCGAAGTGGAATAATTCTCTGTCGCCTTCATATTCGTTTACGATCGTGAAAGTCGGGCTCAAAACACGGCACTTTATCCCGAGGCCGCGGGCCATTCCGCGGACGAATGCGGTTTTGCCGGCGCCCAAGTCTCCGTACAGCGCGACAATGCTGCCTTCGACTAAGCCCGAGACCAGTTTTTCTCCGGCTTTTTCGGTTTCCTCTTCGCTTTTTGTTATTATGGTCATGTTAATGACCTATCCTTTCACCGGAATGATGAGTGACGGCCTCGGCGCGTGCCGCGGTGTTTTTTCGTGATTATTCCGGCAATTTAACGTCGTTGCGTAAAGTTTGCATATATGATACAATTTAATTCAATACAATATACAGAGCAAATACCGGCGAAAACAGGAGGAAAAGACATATATGAAGAAAATTGCCGCGGCTGTACCGGATTTCTTCAAACGCGCCGACATGCTGCTTTTTCTTTTGTGCTGCACTTGTTCTGTTTTCGGGATAGTGGTAATTTCAAGCGCGACCGCGTCATATGAAACTCCCCGATATTTGATCGTACAAATAGGAGCGTTTGCCATAGGCATAGGCTTGTTTCTGTTTCTCACTGTCATCGACATTGAAACGATAGCTGATAACTGGCTGATACTCATGACTTTCAGCGTCATCATCCTTTTGCTGCTGATTCCGTTCGGAAGAGGCGGAGAGGAAACCGGAAATGCGAGCTGGCTCCGTTTTTTGGGAGTGGGATTGCAACCGTCGGAGGTCGTTAAAGTTATTTTTGTGGTGCTTCTCGCGAAACACATCAGTTATTTGAAGGAATATAAAAGCCTTAATTCGATAATTTCGGTGGGGCAGATGGTGCTTCATTTCGGCTTCATTTTCAGCCTTATCATTGTTGTGTCCGGAGATTTGGGCAGCGCGCTCGTATTCTTTTTTGTGTTTTTCGTTATGCTTTTTTCAGCAGGGCTGAAGTTGTATTGGTTTGTCATCGGAGCGGCGGCCCTGTCGGCAATCACACCGTTCGTGTGGGACAACGCTTTATCGGAACGGCAGCAGGAGCGTATTTTGGCGCCGTATTTCAGCGACATTGTCGATCCGGAAGGATTCGACGTAACCTGGCAGGCAAACCAATCCAAGCTGGCACTTTCTTCCGGACAGCTTCGCGGTACCGGACTCGGCTACGGAACACAGACCCAATCAAAGGCGCTGCCGGAAAAACACACGGATTTTATCTTCGCGGTAATTGGGGAAGAGTTGGGCATGATAGCATGCTGCGCGGTTATAATCCTGCTCATGCTGATAGTGATACGCTGCGTCTATATCGGAATAAAATCCGGTAACACCATGAATATGTTGGTGTGCTTCGGAGTCGCGTCGTTTATATTTGCGCAAATGGCGGAAAATATCGGCATGTGCATCGGCGTCGCGCCCGTTATCGGAATAACGTTGCCGTTTTTCAGCTACGGCGGCTCGTCTCTTTTTACTACTTTAGCGGCGGCAGGGCTTGTTTCGGGTGTTAAATACCGCCCGAAACCGGAAAGATTCCGAAGTTACGGATAACGATTGCGGAAAGATTCAGAAAAAATACTTCAAAATCAGCAAAAGCACAATGCCGGGCAATCCGAAAACCCCTGCCACAACAGCGTTGATCGGGGTCAATGCCAAGCTCAGGCCGACAAATCCTCCGATAAAGTTAAGGATGAACAGGGTCACAAAACCGGAAACGGTATTTACCGCAAGTTTAAACGCCAATCTCAAGGGGATTTTTATGATCTTAAAAAACAGACCCAAAAGGCACAGGCCCACGATTATCAGCACAGCCGATTCAAAACAGCTCATTTATTCAATATTTCCTTTCGCGAATGCGGGACATTATAAAAAGGCGCAGCACAACAAGAGAGGATACCGGAGGAATGGCCGAACAGAGAGCCCCGGATTACGGGAATGACAGTATTTCACAGCTCAAGGGCGCGGACAGGGTAAGAAAACGTCCGGGAGTTATTTTCGGCTCCGACGGGCTTGAAGGCTGCCGGCAGTCTGTGTTTGAAATACTCAGCAACTCCATTGACGAAGCTCGCGAGGGCTTCGGCAACATTATAACAGTTACGAAATATGAAGACAAGTCGGTTGAGATCGAAGACTTCGGCCGCGGCTGTCCCGTCGATTGGAACGCCGCGGAAAATAAATATAACTGGGAACTGGTTTTTTGTGAATTGTACGCCGGCGGCAAATACCGAAACGAGGAAGGGGAAAACTATGAGTATTCTCTCGGTCTCAACGGTCTCGGCTCCTGCGCAACACAGTATGCCTCCGAATATACGGATGTTACGGTCCGCCGGGACGGATATAAATACAGTCTGCGATTTGAAGCGGGCGAGAATGTGGGCGGACTGAAAAAAGAAGATACGGATCGAAAAAAAACCGGTACAAACATCAGGTGGAAACCTGACAGAGAGGTTTTTACAGACATCGACATACCGGAGGAATACTATAAGGACATGCTGCGCAGACAGGCGGTCGTGAACGCCGGAGTCACTTTTCAATTTAAAAATCAAAAAAACGGCGGATTTGAAATCGAAGAATACAGATATGAAAACGGCATTTCCGATTATACGGCCGAAATAGCGGGAGAGGACGCCTTAACGGCGACCGCTTTTGCGCAAGCTGAGCGCCGAGGCAAAGACAGGCAGGACAAACCGGAATATAAGGTAAAAATGTCTTTTTCGTTTTGTTTTTCAAACCGTGTGAACGCTTTGGAATACTATCATAACTCGTCTTTTTTGGAACATGGAGGCGCTCCCGAAAAAGCTGTTAAAAGCGCGTTCGTGTCGGCGGTCGACGCTTGCATCAAAAGAGCCGGCAAATACCAAAAAAATGAGAGCAAAATCACTTTTCCCGACATACAGGATTGCCTCGTGCTTGTAACAAATTGTTTTTCCACCCGGACATCATATGAAAACCAGACCAAAAAGGCTGTGACCAATGAATTTATCCGGGAAGCAATGACCGAGTTCATAAGAGATTGGCTTGAGATATATTTCATTGAGCACAAACCCGAAGCGGATCGCGTTGCGGAGCAGGTACTCATTAACAAACGCAGCAGGGAAACCGCTGAAAAGACCCGCCTCAATTTAAAAAAGAAACTCTCCGGTTCTCCGGATATAATAAACAGAATCAATAAATTTGTCGATTGCCGAAGCAGAGACAAAGACAAACGGGAGATATACATTGTTGAAGGCGACTCCGCGCTCGGCGCCTGCAAACTCTCCAGAGACGCTGAATTTCAAGGCATTATGCCGGTGCGCGGCAAAATATTGAATTGCCTTAAGGCAGACTACGGCAAGATATTCAACAGTGAGATCATAACCGACCTGATTAAGGTACTCGGCTGCGGCGTTGAGGTTTCCGGTGGAAAGGGCAAGGATTTGTCGACTTTTGATATAGGCGGTCTCCGCTGGAAACGTATAATAATATGCACGGACGCCGACGTTGACGGATTCCAAATTCGCACGCTGATACTGACGATGCTTTACAGGCTGGTTCCGACTCTTGTAAGAGAGGGATATGTATATATCGTCGAATCCCCGCTGTATGAGATAGAACACGCCGGCAAAACATGGTTTGCTTATTCCGAACGCGAAAAGGCGGAAATACTCTCCCGGACAGGCGATACAAAATGCACCGTCAACCGCAGCAAAGGGCTCGGCGAAAATGATCCGGACATGATGTGGCTTACAACAATGAATCCGGAAACACGCAAAATGATCAGGATAATGCCTGAAGACGCCGAACGTATGTCGACCGTGTTTGATCTTTTGCTCGGCGACGATTTAGCGGGCAGAAAAGCTTTTATAGCTGAATACGGGTATAAGTATTTAGACTTTGCCGACATATCGTAACACTTGATAAGGAGAAAACAATGACATTTCATAAAGGGAAAAAACTGACCGGAGCGCTGTTTGTCAGCGGAATAATATCATTGGTGCTTGCCCTTATATCCGGAGAAGGGGGCGCTGCGGCCAATACTCTTTCTGTACTCGGACTTGTTCTCTTCGTTTCGGGTCTGCTTGCGTGTATCGCTTTTTGCAGATGTCCGGCTTGCAATCGCGCAATAATAAGAAAACTCTTTGTGCTGAAAGACTGCCCGTATTGCAAAAGAGATCTTTCGACCGGACTGAAGACCAAAAAAAAGAAATAACTGACTTCTTAAACGGATCATTAAAAACGGAGTGAGCCGGTCATGGCGGAAGTCTGATAAATACCGGAGTAATTATGGCAAAAAAGAAAGCGCCCGACAATAAAAGCACCCGGAATCCGGATGTATTCGGTCTTAAAGCCGAGGTCACGGATCAGCCCATTACACAGACGCTTGAGCAAAATTATATGCCTTACGCAATGAGCGTAATCGTCTCCAGAGCGATCCCGGAGATCGACGGATTCAAACCCGGCCACCGCAAACTGCTGTATACTATGTATAAAATGAACCTTTTACACGGCGCGCGCACGAAAAGTGCAAACATAGTCGGCCAGACCATGCGGCTGAATCCGCACGGCGACAGCGCCATATATGAGACTATGGTCAGGCTGTCAAAAGGCTATGAAGCTCTGTTGACGCCGTTTGTGGATTCAAAGGGCAATTTCGGAAAAATCTATTCAAGAGACATGGCGTATGCCGCTTCGCGTTATACCGAAGCAAAACTGTCGTCTGTATGTGACGAATTGTTTCGTGATATCGAAAAGGATACTGTGGATTTCACGGTCAACTATGACGGGACCATGAATGAACCCGCGCTTCTTCCGACTGCGTTTCCTAATGTACTTGTGTCTGCAAACATGGGGATAGCCGTCGGCATGGCGAGTCAGATCTGCGGGTTCAATCTCACGGAAGTGTGCGAAACGACAATAGCTTTCATAAACGATCCTTATCATGATATTCTGTCGACTTTACCGGCGCCTGATTTCCCGACCGGGGGCGAAATACTTTATGACAGAGATGAAATGGCCGCTGTTTACGAAACGGGCCGAGGAAGCGTCAAAATCAGAGCGAAGTGGCGGCATATAAAAAGCGAGAGCCTGATAGAAATATATGAAATTCCTTATACGACGACTGCTGAAGCCGTTATCGACAAGGTATCTGATCTTGTGAAATCGGGAAAAATTCGTGAAATATCGGATATGCGTGACGAAACCGACCTTAAAGGGCTTAAACTCACGATGGACCTGAAGCGCGGCACAGACCCCGATAAACTGATGGCAAAACTGTTTCGCATGACGCCGCTTCAAGACAGCTTCGCCTGCAATTTCAACATATTGATTGCCGGGAACCCGCGCGTCGCCGGAGTATCCGAAATACTGACGGAATGGACGGCGTGGAGAGAAGAATGTGTCAGAAGACGTGTTTTTTTTGAACTTACAAAAAAGAGAGAAAAACTGCATCTTTTGGACGGCTTGAAAAAAGTGCTTCTCGACATCGACCGCGTAATTACGGTTATACGTAACACTGAGCTTGAAACGGACGTCATCCCGAATCTTATGACAGCCTTCAAAATCGATCGGCTGCAGGCGGAATATGTCGCCGAAATCAAACTCCGCAATATAAACCGTCAGTACATTTTAAAACGCTTGGAAGAATCCGACGAACTGAAAAAAGACGCCGCCGATTTTGAAGACATTCTCGGCAGCAGACGCAGAGTTAAAAACATAATAACAGACGAGTTGAAGCAAATTATCAAAAAATACCCTGCCGAGCGCAAAACCGAAATAGTTATTCCGGACGAATTCGAAGATAACGGCGGAGACGAAAACGAAGATGACTATACGGTTTTGGTCTTTCTTTCGCGGGAGGGTTATTTTAAAAAAATAACTCCGCTTTCGCTTCGCATGGGAGGCGAGCAGAAATACAAGGAAAACGACGGGCCGCTGCAAAGCTTTGAGGCTCAAAACAAAGAGGAAATTCTTGTTTTCACGGATGCCGGACAGGTCTATAAACTCAAACTGAGAGATGTTGACGACGGTAAAGCCTCCGTTTTGGGAGTATATCTTCCCTCTTTTCTCGAAACGGATGAAGGAGAAAACATTACAGCTATCGTCAGACCCGGCGAATATAAAGGCCGGTTGCTTTTCATGTTCGAAAACGGCAAAGCGGCGAAGGTCGAATTAGCTTCCTATTACACGAAAGCAAACCGAAAAAAGCTGACCGGCGCCTATTCGGACAAGAGCAGACTGACAGACGTTATACTGTTGGAATCCGAAAGAGATATAGCGGTATTTTCGACAGAAGGCAGAGCCATGATTTTCAATACGTCTTTGCTGGCGCCGAAATCATCGCGTACGACTCAGGGTGTTTCGGTTTTGAACCTGAAAGCCAAATACAAATTGCAATCCGCAAGACCTGTTGAGGAAACTGCGATCCGTAATCTCTCGCGCTATCGCGTTCGCGCCGTACCTGCCGCCGGCGCGCTCTTGAAAGAAGAAGACAGAGAGGAAATGCAGCTCAGCTTACTCGACGAGTGATATTTCCCTTTTAAGGAGAAATCTGATTTGAAAAGGTTTCCGGCACTCTTCACTGCCTTTGTTCTGATATTCCAATGTCTCACGGCGGCGGGCTGCGCGTCTTTATTCAAAAAAGAATACATATCGGTTACCGAACATATCGGCGAAACACCGGACGCGCCGGGGGATTCTGCGGTCGAGGTATCAGGTTTCAATGATTTAAGAAACGCGGTCACTCGCTTTGTCGTCGGGCATTCGGAAACCGGCAGAGTGGAATTTCGCAATTATGACGGAAATGTAAATACCGATTTGGCAAAAGCCTGCTGGCAAGTTAAATCAGAGACGGCTTACGGAGCGTATGCCGTTGACTATATATCTTATGATGTGAACCATATAGTTTCTTATTACGCGGCGGACGTCTATATCAATTACAGACATACGAGAGAAGAATTGAGCAAGCTGACAACGGCGGAGAATACCGGCATCGTCAGAGATCACTTAAAAAACTGCTTGGAGAAAGCCGATACCGTAATACTCATTCAGACCGGCAACCGACTGATAACAACAGACGGTATAAAAGAAATGATTCTTGACGTTTATTACGGAGACCCTCTCGTTTCACCGGTTTTACCGGATGCGGATGTTATGGCTTACCCGGAGAGGGGCATACAGCGCATTTTTGAAACGAGGCTCGATTATTCCCGGGGCAGAGAAAAGCTTGCCGAAATGAAAACCCGGCTGTTTGACACGGTTTCTGAAACAGCAGCATCGATATCGACCGAAGAACCTGTGATCGCGGCAATGGAAGCCTGTCTGCTTTTGTCGGGCATCTGTGAATATGTTGCAGACGGCAGTATACAGCCCGGACCTGCAGGAATCGACGGTGAAACGATCAACCTTTCGACCGCGTACGGCGCGCTGATAGAAAACTACGCGAACGGAGAAGGCTTTGCAATGGCGTACAAAGCACTTTGCGACGCTTTATCCGTTGAGTGCCGCGTGGTTTCGGGCAGGATGGACAAAGCGCCTCATGTTTGGAATATAATAAGAATAGACGACGATTATTATCACGTTGACGTATCACAGAGCGCGAAATTCGGGATGGACGGCTTTTTTTTGAACAATGACTCGGATATGTGGGGAAGATATTTGTGGGATACGGAAAAAAATCCCGAATGTGAGGGAAGTTTCAGCTACCGCGATATAATCGTTTGGGCGGACCTTGATGAAGCTGCCGCCTGAAACTCCTTCGAAGAAGTACGGAAAATTTGCTTGACAATAAATGGCGCTCCGGTATAATCATCGTGAAAAGCTTCCGAAATCAAATAATTTGCGGGAATGACTCAGTGGTAGAGTGTCACCTTGCCAAGGTGAAAGTCGCGGGTTCGAGTCCCGTTTCCCGCTCCAATGAACAAGCGCTCCCGCAGTGGTTGAAACTGCGGGTTTTTCTTTACAGCAGTGCATCGCGGCTTACACAAGTGTGAAATAATTCACGTTGTCATACAGTTACGACAGCAGTTTATCGGCGAGGTTTACGGATCATTGCTGTGACCG
>Ga0082212_10004911_pt1 | contig 18450 bp, 14 predicted proteins | sample TergutNt197P3_FD_71548 | JGI IMG/M metagenome (GOLD analysis project Ga0082212, IMG submission 71548) | Neocapritermes taracua P3 segment gut microbial communities from Petit-Saut dam, French Guiana - Nt197 P3 | ecosystem: Host-associated > Arthropoda: Insects > Digestive system > Gut ...
CTATATCGCGATACTCCCGATATGGTTTCTTACATGACCAAGTATACGATTGTTTCAAACATAATCGGGATGTTCTATGCCAGAGGGATCGCCGGGAGGATCGGCGGCAAAGTTTCAAGCGGAGCTTTTGTTACCGACCTCATTCGCCCAATCAATATCTTTTCCATGTCATGGCAAATGGAGCTTGCGGGTATCTGCTCAAATTTTCTTTTGCGCGGATTTCCCGTCATACTTGTGTACAGCCCTTTTTTGATATTTAACGCCGGGTATTACAATATTCCTTTGGTAATACTCGCAATTATGTTAGGTCATATTCTGTTTTTATTGATTTACGCCCTGCTCGGTTTTTCAGCTTTCATACTAATCGAGATATGGCCGTTTGGCCGCCTACTAGACGATACGATTCGGCTTCTCGCAGGTGGGTTTATACCGCTTGCCATATTGCCGGGATTTATTCGGACAATCGCATATGCCTTGCCGTTTCGGTTCCTGTATTCGTTCCCGTTGGAGCTTCTTTTCGGAACGGCTGACATGAGCATATTGGCTGAAAATTTCGCTATCCTTGCGGTTTGGATTTGCGTCTTTGCCGTGTTGAACGTCGTTATGTATCGGCTTGCTTTGCGAAAAGCCGTTGTTCAAGGGGGTTAGTTATGGAGTTTTTAAGTTTATACGGCAGCTACGTCAAGATGTTTTTCAAAGCCCGAATGGAATATCGTTTTTCTTTTTTCTCCGGTATGTTCGCTAACTTCTACTGCTACTTCATCACCTACACGACCTTTTGGGTGATAACGCAGCAATTCGGGACAATCGAAGGATGGAAATTTGAGAATATGACTATGCTGTACGGTCTCAACCTTTTTACGTACTCGATAGCCGGAGTTTTGTTTTGGTACACGGTGTTCCACCTTGACAGTGAAATCACATCGGGCAATCTTGACAGCTACCTGATTCGCCCGATGGGGCTGATAAAACAAATGGTATGCAAACGCTTCGGAGATACATTTCTCGGCCAGATACTTGTCACGCTGATTTTTATGGTAATGGCAATTACAAGGATAAGTTACCAAATGACCGCTTTCAGCTATATATACCTTGTTTTTGCCGTTCTCGGCGGAGTATTGATACAATCCGGGGCAATGATAATATTAGGGAGCCTTAGTTTTTGGATGCTCCGTTCAAGCGATTTAGCGGACATAGTTTATTACGATATGCGCACGTTCGTGCATTACCCGCTTTCGATATTCCCGTCGTTTATACGGATAATATTAACCTATATCTTGCCGTGGGCGATTATCAATTATTATCCGAGCATGATTATTTTGCAAAAGGTTCAAACCACAGAAGAATTTGTGCTTGGCATCCTTTCGCCGGTAATCGGGATATTGTTTTTTTTGTTATCGCTGTTCGTCTTTAATCGTGGGCTTCGTCGTTACTCCGGCAGCGGAAGTTAGGAGGGGATATTTTGGAACAGTTGATACACGTCAAGGGATTATCCCGCGATTACAAAGTTGCCAAGCGTGACGGCGGCTTTCTTAAATTCATGTTTTCGCGCAGGTTTGAGATCATCCACGCCGTAAACAGCATCGACTTTTCGATTCGGAAAGGCGAGCTTGTGGGTTTCGTGGGGCCGAACGGCGCGGGAAAATCCACGACGATCAAAATGCTGGCGGGGATCCTCGCGCCGACTTCAGGCGAAGCAATCGTTATGGGCAACGACCCGTTCAAAAAACGCAAGCAAAACGCATACCACATCGGCGTCGTTTTTGGACAGCGGAGCCAATTGTGGTGGGATTTACCCATTGGCGACACTTTCAAGCTGTTGAAGAAGATTTACAAGGTACAGGATGATATATACGAAAAAAACCTCGGTTTGTTCAAGGAATACCTTGACCTTGAAAGCATATGGAATCAACCCGTCCGGCAACTTTCCCTCGGACAGCGTATGAGAGCGGAAATCGCCGCCGCCATACTACATAACCCGGAGCTTCTGTTTTTGGACGAACCGACCATCGGGCTTGACATTGTGGCCAAAAGGCAGATACGGGAGTTTATCTTGAAACTCAACCGGGATTATCGGACTACAGTCATCCTGACTTCACATGATATGAAGGATATCGAGGAAATCTGCAATCGGATTATCCTTATCGACAAGGGCGTTATCGTGATAGACTGCCCTGTTGCCGAATTGAAGAATAATTACAATAAAGCCGCTATAGTCAAAGTCAATCTTGACAAGCCTGTTGCGGCGTTCGATATAGCCGGAGCGAAGGGAACACCCGAAGCCGACGGATTAAAATGGAGCTTTGAAGTGGATAAAACCATCACGACAACGGGACATTTGGTTTTTGAAATTTCTAAAGTGGCTGAAATATCCGATATAGAAATCAAGGAACAGGCTGTCGAGGATATTATCCACGACATCTATAAAAACGGGGTGTAATAGCTTGAAATATATTCATATCAGAAAGGATCGATGAAATGGACATATATATGCCAATGTCGACGACAAGAAGACATAACAAGATCATCAACGAGTTTGTCTCAATGAGGGAAAATCTGAACAAAGCGGAGAACATAGACATATTCACTTCGGATTGCGCTTTGGCGCATTGGGGATCCAAAAGAAAATCAAACGATATTTGCAAATTGGTAGATTTCGATTTGATAGAAGACAGGGAATATTTCAAAAAAAGAACGATAAACCAGCTTGAATATGTCCAGCCGGATTATATGCTTTTTAAAAACAATATATCGTTAGTAAACGAATTCGAAACAATTACGGCGGGTTTTCCGGATTTGGTCATAGAGATATGGTCAGACAGCAATTCAGAAGCGGAAAAAAAATTTAAATTCGATTTGTATTCGAGCGGCTCGACTTGCGAACATTGGTATATAACGCAGGATTCCAACAATGTGGAATGTTTTATGGGGGAAAATCGATTAAATGGACAAAATTTAAAAAATATATTGACCACCGACAACGGCATAAAGTTTGATTTGCGGAGAATTGCTATTTGATTCGAACTCTTTTGTTTTCGTTTCCGAAAACATACAAATATTTTGGTCGTTTGAAAACATCGCCTGTCCGAGATATGCGTCGGATTCGCCGGAACGTGTTTTGAAATCGGCATATTGTATTATGTCCGTTATACGCAGGCATTATTATGTTTACCATCATTTTGCCTCTTTTCAATTATTTTTGAAATATTATTCAAATCTTATATATTTTATCGTATTTTCTTTCATATTTATACGGACTTTTTCTAATTTTTGCGCTACGTTGAAATATATAAATTCTCCATCCTCCACAAGCTCCGGATCATCAAAATACAAATAATCTCCTATTATTACGTAGCTATTGAACGGATTGTATATTATGAAGTTTTTTTCAGCATCAAAAATAAGTTTTGCTTTTATTGGATTATTTTTATCAGCGGCATATATTTTTCCGCCAGTATAATCGTAAACTTGTGTGTGTTGAAAATCGGCAGCCGTTCCGTAATATATCGGATCATATGGAGAATAGTATATCATATTGTTTGTTAGTTGAAAACAATATATATTTTCATGTGGCATATTTATTTTATTCAATTCGTCATTTTTATAAACATAAATAGTTCCAGTATTTTCCTCTTGATTTCTGACATTAAAAAACAATTCGTCTGTTTTTTCGTCGTAATAATAATCTCCTATCCGTTCATCTTCCGCGATTTTACATATTAATGTTTCGTTTTCGAAAAATAAATCTGTCGTGAATATTTTGTTTAGAGACATGAAATAAAACTTATCATTTCCGATATAAAATACAGATGCATTTATGTCAGTATATTTTTCAAGAAGACATCCATGTTCTTCAATGTTTTTGGTATTTATATCGATGGATTTTAAATTTTCATAATACTTCGTTTCTTTGTTCACGGTTTTATGGTTTATTTCAAAAAAATAAAAATTTTTTTTGTATGATCCTATTGCCCTTAGATAACTGCCTTGAGATTTATACACTTTTACCACACTATCTCTATCTAAATCCACTTGATATATTGTGTGAATAGAATCGTCCATACGCGCAGTATAAAAAACATTTTTTTCCGCAAAATAAATATCTGAAAAATTTAAATATTTACATTCATCAAATTCCGTATGTTTGCAAAGCAAATCAGTACAAATATAATGGTGAATTCCGGTTTTTATGTTCACATAAGCAATCATGTTTCTGCCCGTTGATTGATCGGCTGTATCATATTTTTTCGTTAACCAAAAATAAAATTTATCATCGTTAAAATTATAATTAGACGAAATGATTCCATTTATATTTTCCGTAGAAGGTGATATATAATTTCTTTCTGGTAAAAAATTACCACGATTAAGTTCAAATGCATGAAAAGAATCGTTAAAATCTTCAATATCGAGCAATATTTGTTCGTCGATTTTGCTTTCACGGCATGATGCGGAAAACAAAAAAACAATAAACAACAGGATTGATATACATTTTATATTTTTCATAAATAATACCATACCTTACATAAGAAGCTTTATTCAAAACATTTTCAAGGCCGACTCGTTGCGGTTTTTAGCTTCGAGTATATGGCCATGACAAGGCGTAACATGAGATAATAAAAAAATGCGTAAAATGTAAAATTCAATGGATTTATCAACATTTTAGGGGATTCCCCTATGCCAATATGCCAAAAGCGCAATATAATGTTTTTTTGCGCAAATTCGCCAAAATTATCATCCCATTGATAAAAATGATATGTTATGTATTGAAAAGGAATTCCAAATTCAATGGTGCCAATCACGCCGTTTTCAAATTCTGCGGCTTGAAATTTTAAATTAATGCTTAATTGTGCGCTCAATATTGTCAATATTGCCGCAATCACTATCAAACCTTTTTTTCGGTTGTAATTTTTCGCATATGTTTCTTCGAAAATTTTTTCATGTTTTTCTTTTCCCATATTCCATTGCCCCTCCGCTTCGCAAAAAATCCCCGGAATTCCGGGGATTTTTGCTGTCGCTAATCGATTTCAACCATGTCGTAGCCCAAATAGATGCTGAAAGCTTCGTCCAAGATTTCCTTCATGCGGCCAACCCCCACCGAGGTGTGGTGCTTGAAGCCGCTTCGCGCCAATTTTATCAGTTTGTTTTGCAGATTCGGTATCTTCGCCACCCCGCCGCAGCCAAAGAAACCCTCCTCGATTTCGTCGTCTGTGAATTCGCCCTCGCCCGTGTATGCGATCAATTTTCCGTCTTCGGTGCGGCAGTTGGAAAAAGTCATCGGGAATGCCCCGATTCTGCCTTCGTTGCAGCCCCAGCCCGACCCGGGGTCGTTTTTGGCGAACATCTTGTGCTCGGTCACCGTCCCTTTTTTGGTCATCAGGCTCTGGGCCACCGGGCCGCAGTGGAACAGGATCGCTTTGTTCTCGTCGTCGCCGTAGTTGTTGTTCCAATCCAAAACGGCGGAGGGCTGCCCGGAAGCCAGCGATAACGCCCGCATCGTGATCGCCGAGCACAGATCGATTTCGCACGAGGCCACGATGCCCCTGTCGTTTAGCTCGCTCAGCAGCACGCAGGGGCATACCCGCAAAATCGTCTCCATTTCGTTCCAGCATCGCAGGGTGAGCGCGTCGAGCTTGTAGGTTTCGATATACTCGTCGATAACCGCCGAGATTTTAGCCAAAGTTTTCATGTTTTTTCCGGGCACTCCCGATGCGTCGCTGTACTCCCACAGGCGGCGCAATTTGGCTTCCACTCTTGGGTCGTTTTCGCCCAAATTGCCGACTTTGAATATCAGCTCCGACAAATCGAACGATTCCACGGTGATCCCGTATTTCTCGAGGGCGATTTCGTCGTATCTCACCGTTTTGAAAGCGGTGGTCCTTGCCCCGATCGCCCCGACGGTGAAGCGCTTCATGCCCCCAACCACTCGGCAAACGGCCGCGAAATCCCGCAAATTCTGCGCAAAGGCTTGGCTTAGCGGATGCACCACATGGGGCTTTAGCACCGTGAATGGCACTTTGCACTGGGTGAAAACGTCGGTGACGCTGAATTTGCCGCAATACGCGTCCCTGCGGTTCTTGAAATCCAGCTTGCCGATTTCGTCGGGGTACGCCTGCATCAAAATCGGGACTCCGGCGTCGCGCAAAGCGGCGATGGCGCCGTTTTCGTCCACGAAGATGGGCTGGCAGAATATGACCCCGTGGTATTTTCCCGAATTTTCGGCGAGCCAGTCGTGATACAGCTTTCCCTCCTCGCGCGTCTCGACTGCCCCGTAGCGGGTGGATTTTTCGTCCATGATTATATATCCGAAGCCCGCCCTGGCCACAGCTTCGGCCATTTCCCTCCGCGCTTCCAAAATCAGCTCTCCGGGCATGAAGCCCCGGTTGCCGAAGCATAGTGCGAATGTCGTTTTCATAAATATTTCCCCTTTTTTGTTTTGTTTGATTTTATGCATTGGATTATCGATAATATCGATATGCCGAAAATTTTTATCGCATCGAAATAGCCGCATCTTCAAACGAAAGATAGCAATGGATCCATCCTGACTCCTCATAAACCCCGAATACGCCGGAAACTTCGATGTATTTGTAATCTTCCGGATAATCTTTTGGATAATCATGCTCGCCGTTCCATATAAATTCCATTGTTTGGCAACAACCGTCATATATCAAATAATGTTTCCGCTTTTCGGTATTCTCGTTGTATTCGGTATAATAAAGGCCGCCGATTTTTATTGTTTTGCCCATATAATCATCAGGGTATTGAATCATGTCATATACTTGGGCAATGACCATTGTGTCGCTTATTTCCGTCAAATCCACAAAATCCGGAATTTCCGGCCTGGGATCTTCCGTTTGGATTTTAGTTTCGGGAATTGTGATGGAATTGCCAACTGAAAATTCATCCGTTTCCGCCATTTCGATGTCGTCTTTTTTCCCAATGAAAGCGGAGCAGAGCAGGATGATGGCGGTGGCGACGCATATCGCAATAAGCAAAATCCGGCCGGGGTGCTTTTTCGCGAAGCTGAAAACGCTATTTTCTGTTTTTTTGTTTTGGGAAGAAAATTTTTGCTCCGCCCGATTCGATCCTTTTTTCCTTTTTTTGTTCGCCATTTCTAAAACCTCCTTATTATATACCCGGCTATGCAAAATATCGCAAAACCGGCAATATCCACAGCCACGATGGTCGAACCCACCGGAGTGCCTTTTCCCCCAATCCCGACAATGGAAATCAAAATCCCGGAAACGGAACAAACCGCCGACACGATGACCGAACATATGGTCACAGCTTTGAAACTTTTGAATATCCGCATAGCGGACAAAGCCGGGAAAATCACCAATGCGGAAATGAGCAGGGCGCCTACCAGATTCATGGCCAGAACGATTATGACCGCGATCACTACGGCAAGAACCAGGTTGTATGTTTTTGCCCTGACTCCTGTCGCCGCCATGAAATTTTCGTCGAAAGTGACGGCGAATATTTTGTTGTAAAACAACAGGAAAACCGCAATCACCGCTGTCGACAAAATAACGCATAGCCATACTTCCGTTTGGGTCAATGTTAAAATGGAAGTCGAACCGAACAGCGTGGCGCATACATCGCCGGAAAGATTCGCGGATTTGTTCGGCGAAAGATTCATTATCAAATATCCCATGGCGAGGGCCCCGACCGAAATCATGGCGATGGCGGCATCGCCCTTGATTTTTGTATTTTGCCCGGTTCGGAGAAGCAAAATGGCGCAAACCACCGTGACCGGCAAAACCAAAAGGAAATTATTCGTGAGGTTCAAAACGGCGGCGATCGCCGCAGCCCCAAAAGCGACATGGGACAGTCCGTCCCCGATGAACGAAAATCTTTTCAAAACCAAAGTAACGCCCAAAAGCGAAGAACAAAGCGCGATCAAAACGCCGACAATCAAAGCGTACCGCACGAAAGGGAATTGAAAATATTTTACCAATTTATCCGCAATATCAGCCATGCTTTTCCCCTTTACCCGAGCGCCTCTTTTAGCGCATCCAAATTGTTTTCCATTATGGAAAGATATGTCGTTTTGTTTTGCACATCGCTTGAAGTGACAGACTGCATGGCGTCCAGCACAATTATTTTTTGGTTTTTGTCCCTCGATTCGCTGATGATTTTTTCGGCGATTTTTTTATCCGAGCTTTCAGTCACCATGATGTTTTTCAAATTCAATTCGTTCACTTTTTCCACGAGAAAGATGACAGTGTCGAAACTGGCTTCCGTTTCGGCGGAACATCCGACAAAAGCGGCATAATAATCCAAGGAGTAATCGTCCGCAAGATAACGGAACGGGAAACGGTCGCCAAACAGCAGTACCTTTGCAGAAGCTCCGTCTGTCGCCTCTTGATACTCAAAATCCAAGTCTGACAGCCTGTTTGCGTATTCAGCCAGATTTTTTTGGTATATTTCCGCGTTGCCGGAGTCCAGCGACGAAAGCTTTTCGGCGATGATGCGGCAAAATATCTGTGCGTTTTTTAATGAAAGCCAAACATGTTCGTCGTAGGCACCCTCGTCTTCGCCTTCATCCCCGGTTTCCATGCCTTCTTTGAACTCCTCTGCTTTCGCGGCGGTTCCAAGCTCTTCAAGCAGGTTGACTGCGACCATGTTTTTGTTGGTCGCTTCCTTGAGGACCCCCGGCACCCAATTGTCCGATTCTCCTCCCACATAGACAAACATATCGCAAGCGGAAATTTTCGCGATGTCGCCAATTGTGGGCTGATAACTGTGCAAGTCGATTTTGTTGTCCAAAAGCAGAATCAATTCCGCATCGCCGGCTTTTTCGCCCAAGATTTGGCGAACCCAGTCATATTGCGGAAAAATCGTGCAGACAACGCTTAATTTATCATTTGGTTCAATTTGCCTGCACCCGGAAAGCATCGCCGTTAAAAAAAGCAATGCGAGCATTATTGCGGTATATCGTTTCATTGAATTTTTTCCTTTTTGGCCAATTTGAATTTTCGTTCATTTTAACATAGTTCGCGGTTTAAATCAATATGAAACAATATTGCAATTTTTATCTTTTTTGTAAACATTCGGTTCAAAAAATTGCAAAAATCGTGAAAAACTCCGCCCCAAGGGAGCGGAGCATTAAACCGAGAGAGCAATAGGCTCAATACAGCCCCAAACCAAAGAATTCGTTGGGATTGCCAAAAAACCAGTCGAGGCCGAGCTGTTTCGCTTCGTCGAGAGATAGCCAGCCGCTGTCCGCGAGCTCGGAGAGCGCAATTGCCACATTGTCCTTTGCAAGCGAAAGATACCCCGCGGCCCATTCTATCATGCCGGTGTCGCCGCCAAAGGCGAATATCTTGCCATGGGGCACGGTCATCACCGCGCGCTTCATGAATTCCACGCAGTACAGCGGGTCTATGCTCTGCGCCCAGCAGAGGTTCAGGCAAACATTGGGGTAATTTTTGCCCATATACAGGTACTCGTCCATATACGGCCAGTTGCCGTGGAAAAGGTCAAAGCGCACGTCTTCGTGCAGCTCGATCGCGGGGATCAGATGCGCGGCGTTTGTCTTCACTATGTCGTTTCTTATGCCCGCCATATGCCCCGTATGTATCTGCACGGGCAAATTGTATTTTGCCGCCTGGCGCAGGGCGTACTGGAAAAGCCAATCGTCTAGTGCCCTGGCCCTGTCGTCCCCGATCACTTCGCGCGGGTTGTACGCCATGGCATTGAAGGCTTTTTCGGCTTCGTCTCGCGTGGGATTGCCGTATGCTATGCTGCGCCGGTAAGCGGTCTGGTCCTTGAAGCAAACCACGCCGAATTCAAGGCTTTTTTTAAGGAATATGTCAAAGCCTTCGAGATAGTCGTCCAATGTTTTTGCCGGACGCTTCAAATACCTGTTGTATTTTTGCAATTCACCTTTCGAATGGAGGCTGTGGAAATCGGGCAGCGAAAACGCGAAGCGGCAATATTTGGAATAATCTGTGTTTTTCCCGTTCACGAAATCCGAAATGTTGAACATATCCACCACTTTCGCTTTTATGTTCAATTTTTCCATGGTTTCGTCATATATGGAAACATCCCTTGTTTTCAGTTTTTCTTCCAGCTCCAAAAAATTTTCGTAACTGTTGAGGCTTTCAATGCCCCAGCAAATGCGAAGCCCCTCCAGCATTCCCCGCGCGTAGGCGGTGTGCTTTGATTTTTGATAAAATTTCAAAAAGTATTCATAGCGCTCTTTTTGGGAAAGCTCGCCGGGTATCCCTCCGCCTCCCGCCGATTCGAAATCCGAACCGTAATAATTGCCGAGCAAAAATTGCAAAGCGTCTCCCGCGTTTTGATATTGCGTGTAGTGCTCGTGGGTTTCTATCACCGGAATGGTGTCGAGATATTGCCTGATTTCCCCGAAATATTGGTTGTTTGAGCGATGCATGAGTATCCCTCCGTTTTTTATTTTTTTTTTTGCTTTTTGGTCGAGCCGCGTCTTCAAGCGGGCTATTGTACTTTTGCATTTCTCGTCGTTTTTTTAATTGTTTGTTGCATTATACCACAAATATTTGGAAATATCAAGCCTTTTTGCGAATAAAAACTCCAAATATCCACGCAAAATTCGCCGCGATTATTTTCAATTGGCCTTGACAAGCCATCGAACGTGCTGTATAATGATTATCAATCGATAAAAAAGTCGGAGGGCGAAATTGTTATGAAAAAATTTGCGCTGCCAATATTGATTTGCATAATCATTCCAAACATATTGTTTTCGTGCAAAAGCGGCGAAATTGCGGCAAATGACGGCATTGACAAAAATCCGGATTCAAACATCGAAATCCAAAAAGGCGACAAACAGGAAAACCAAAAGGAAAGGCTTGACCCCGATTTGCCGGAAAAAGATTTCGGCGGCTATAATTTCACTTTTTTCGCCCACCGCATTGACTACATAGGCGATTGGGTTGGCGACGGAGATCCGCGCGAGCTTGTTTCCGAAGAAGAAAACGGAGAACCGATCAACGACATGGTGTACAAGAGAAATCTTGCGATAAAAGAGAAATACAACGTAAACATCGAAATGAAAACCAACTCGGACGATATCGGCACATTGAGAAAAGCCGTTTCATCCGGCGATAATTCCTATGACGCCGCCGTGATATTCAATAATTTGGTGCCTGGAACCGTTACGAACGGTTTACTGGTAAATGTTGAAAATCTGCCGTACATAGATTTGAACAAACCATGGTGGGACCCTGCCGCAAAATCAATGTCTGTGGCAAACCAAAATTTTTTGATGGCGGGCGATTTGCTGATTCTTGACAACGAAGCGACTACCGGATTGCTGTTCAACAAAGACATGATGGTCGATTTTGCCATCGAACTGCCGTATCAGACGGTAAAAGAAGGCAAATGGACTATGGATGCGTTGAACGGAATAGTTAAGGGCGCGGCGATGGACCTAAACGGCGACGGAATAATGGGGCCGGAAGACAGATGGGGGTTCGTCGTTTCCACCGACACCCTGCACGCGCTTCTCGTAAGCGGCGGGGGGACATTGGCAGCCAAAGACAAAGACGACTTGCCGTATATGGATTTCACAAGCCCGAAAAATTTGTCGATTATCGAAAAAGCCATGGATTTGATGTACAACCCGGAATATGCCGTAAATGTCCACGGAAAAGAAGAATACAATTATCCCATGATATTTGAGGAAAACAGGATTTTGTACATATGGATACGCATGAGGGCCATCGAATTTTTAAGGGGGATGGAATCGAATTTCGGAATTGTGCCGATGCCGAAATACGACGAAGCGCAGGAAAAATATTACAGCGTGGTCAATCCATACACGGGAGTGATGCTCGGCGTCCCCAAAAGCGCGGAAGACCTTGAAAGGGCAAGCATAATCCTCGAGGCGCTCTCCGCTGAAAGCAGATATACGCTCCAGCCCGCATATTACGAAACGGTTTTGCAAAGAAAATACACCAGGGACGAAGAATCCGGCGAAATGCTCGACATAATATTCAATTCGCGGATTTACGACATAGGCGGGGTATACAGTTTCGGCAATGTATTTATAGATTTTATAGAGTTGAGCAGAAAAAACAATAGGAACGTGATGTCGTATTATGAAAAAAATATTGGCAAAATGGAAAATGCAATCGACAAAGTCGTGGAAATTTTCAAATCGATGGATTGAATTTCAAAAGGCAAAAGGAGGATAGCGAAATGAACAAAAAATCAAAAAAAATTATAGTTGCCGCCCTGATTATGGCAATTATATCGCAAATTATCTTGTCGTGCGGCAATTCGGAAACAGAGCAAACCCAAGAGGCAAAAGACAAACCGGGCGAAGAAGCCGCCGAGGCGACCGAAGCGGAAGAGATGCTGCCTTCATTCGATTTTGAGGGGTATGAATTTACAATACTGAACATGATCCAGAGCGAGCACACCTATATGAACATGATCATGGAAGTCGAGGAGGAAATCGGCGATCCGATCAATGACGCGGCATACAAGCGGTCGAGGGAAATCGAAAGCCTCTTAAATATCGGATTTACGGAAGTGAATATGTCCAACACATATGACGCGGCGAAAAAAAGCTTTCTGGCGGGTACGCCGGATTATGACCTCGCCATGCTCATCGACCGGGAAGCGATGACGCTTGCCCAGCAAAATCTTGTCGCGCGCATAGACGAAATTCCAAACATACAGCTCGAAAAGCCGTGGTGGGACCAAAACGCGAAAGAAGTTTTTTCCATAGGGGGGAAATTGTTTTCGCTGCCGGGGGCGTATCAGCTCTCAAACCTCGACCTGACCCGCTTTGTGCTGTTCAACAAGCAGATACTCGCCGACATACAGGGCGAAAATCTGTACCAAGCGGTCAAGGACGGAACATGGACGCTCGACAAGCTCATAAGCTATGCCAAGCAGAATTCGAAAGACCTCGACGGCGACGGCAAGTTCGACGAAAACGACAGCTATGGCCTTATTTCGGTGGCCCACCATTTATCATTGGGGTTGTTCTTTTATGGCAGCGGCGAATTGTTCGTGAAAAAGGACAATGAAGACATGCCGTATTTCGCCATGCCCGGAAATGAACGCGCCGCCGCCGTGTATCAAAACATGGTGAACAAACTGTACGACGGCGACTATTATTTCAACACCCAGGTGACAAAGGACAACGACAATATAGGGATCGCGATGTTTTCCGAAGACCGCGCGCTGTTTTTTGCAATATCGCTTAACCGCATACCGAGGCTGCGCAACATGGACAGCCCTTTTGGCATATTGCCCCCTCCCAAATTCGACGAGAAGCAGGAACGCTATTACTGCGAATCCGGCGGCGGCCTGATCGGGGTGGCTTTCACCGGTTCGGAAAACTTGGAGAGGACCGGAGCTGTATGGGATGCCTATTCGCAGCTTTCGCACAAATATGTCGTCCCCGCCTATTTCGAGGTTTCGCTGAAAACAAAATTTTCGCGCGATTCGGAATCCGAGGATATGTTGAACCTGATATACAACAGCCTGCGCTACGATTTGGGCAATGTGTATTGGTGGAGCGACATCATTTCCAAGTATAACGACATTTTCACGAAAAAAGATCTGAACATCGCCTCGACCACTGATAAGATCGCCGACAAAGTAAATAACATCATATCTGACTACATAAACTCGTTTGTGGAAGTAAATTAAAACATTTATCGAGGTAACCAAAAAAATGGAAAAAAGAATCGAAAAACTGGCGGAGCGCTATGACGGGAAACTCAGCATATACAGCCCGGTAAACTACAATGTTTCGCCCGACGATTACGACGGGACTGAGCCGTTTCACCGCGCTTGGGTGGCAAATGAGGACAAGCCCTATGCCGTGAAAGTCGCGGCGGGCCAGGCGGCATGGTATTCGGCGGTCAAACCCAAACCGATACCTTATCAAATGATAACCGGAGCCAATCTGCCTCCGGTGATCATCGGCTGCTACACGGGCGTTTTCATCTGGGATTTCGTGATCAAAGAAGAATTTGCAAAACGATGCGGGGAAGGAAAAGAGATAGTCGAATATTGGAAAGATTTTTTTGAAAAGCGCGAAAAAATAGGGTACAAAGCGAGCATGCCGGAATCTTTTTCCAAACTCGCGGGGGCGGGAAGCTATGGAGGGCACACCCTGCAGGATTATTCGATCGCCCTCGAGGGCGGCCTCAACGGAATAAGGGAAAGGCTTTCAAAAGCGTCCGAAGCGAATCCATATCAGAAAGACTGGTATGAGGCGGCAAATATAATGCTCGGCGGGGTGAGCGGGTATATCAGGGCCCATGCCGACGCTCTGCGCAAAGCCGCAGAATGCCTGACGGGCGAGCAAAGCGAAGAATGGCTCAAAATGGCTTCAAACTGCGACTATATCGCAGACGGCAACAAACCGGCAACATTCTGGCAGGCGTGCCAAATGTTTTGGTTTTTGTTCTATCTGAACGGGCACGATTCGCCCGGGCGCATAGACCAGTTTCTTGCCCCCGCGCTTGAATCGGAGCTTGAAAACGGCTCCCTGACCAAAGAGGAAGCCCAGGAGATAACGGACTGCCTGTACTATAAAATGGCGGAGCATACCGCATACGGCTCCACCATAGGAGGCCTTACGCGCGATGGCGGGGATGCAACCAACCAAATGACATGGCTTTGCTTGAGCTCGATCTGCCGTTTAAGGCTCACCTCCCCGCGCACCGGCCTTAGGGTGCATAAAAACACGCCCGAAGAACTATACATGGAAGCCATAGCCGCGCTTGCCGAAGGGACGACTTTCCCGCACATGATAAACGATGAAATCTCTGTCGAGGCAATGGTAAAAAGAGGTGTGAAAACAGAAGACGCACGCGATTATTCGCTTTGCGGCTGCGGCCAGGTGATGCCGTTCGGAAGGGCGTGCGGAGGATATGAAGATGTGATCTGGAATTGCGCCAAAACGCTTACGGCGACGCTTGGCGGCGGCAAGGACGAACTCGACGGCTGCCAGATACTGCCCCATGGCGAAACAAAATTCGAATCGTATGAAACGCTCGAAGCCGCTGTTTTAAAAAACATGGAATATACCCTCATTTTTACGATCCAGTGGGTCAATGAGGGGCGGCGCTGGTCGGCGGCCAATATGTCGGATTCCCTGCGTTCGATGCTCACGCACGGCTGCATAGAGAGAGGCCTCGATTTCAGGAATGCCGGGACATATTATTACCAAGGCATGGTCGACGCGCTCGGGCTGACGACGGTGGCCAACAGTTTGGCGGCGATGAAATCGATAGTGTACGAAAACAAACTCGTTTCATATGATGAAATGCAGAACGCCCTTGCCGCAAACTGGGAATGCGAAAACGGCGAATACATCCGCCAGCTTTGCCTGAACGCCCCGAAATTCGGCAACGACGACGATTATGCGGATGGCATAATGGTCAGGCTGACGGACTACGTCAACAAAACGCTCGACAAGCAGGCGACTTACATGGGAGGGCCGTGGGGAATCGACATCATAGGCTGGTCGGGGTCGGTGATGTACGGGGCGCAGACAGGAGCCACGCCGGACGGCAGGAAATCCGGCCAGCCGGTGGCCGACTGCGCCGGGGCCGCGCAGGGAACGGACAAAAAGGGAATAACGGCGCACCTGAACAGCATGATAAAACTTCCGCAAGCCGAAACCCACGGGCCGCTGAATTTATCGCTCAAATTTTCTCCCGCCACAGTCGGCGGCGAAAAGAAGCGCATATTGGCGGAATTGATAAAAACATATTTTGAAAACGGCGGATATCAAGTCCAGCCTTCCGTGGTGAGCAAGGAGCAGCTTGAAATGGCCCGGCGCGAACCGGAAAAATGGCGCAGCCTGATAGTGAGGGTCGGGGGATTTTCGGCGAGGTTCGTCGATTTGCAGCCCGAATTTCAAGACGACATGATATCGCGGACGCAATATTAAATAATAATCATAATTTTTTGGACAGCCAAACCCGCATTTCTCCCTCTCCGCGGTTATTCCATGTATAAAACGGGACCAAAACAATCCGTTGGTCATCATAAATATATGGTTCGTCCGCACTGTATAAGTCGTCGCCGTAGTTTGATGTTTCTATCTTGTATCCGCGGGCGATAAGGTTCATAAACCGTCCGGTTTTGTCAGGGACATTTTCAAACTGCGTATTTTTATCGATAAGCAACCTGTGCAGTTCCTTGCCATTGTCTGTTTCCTCGGCGCAATAAAGGACGGGGCCGCGCATAACCGCGAGTTTGTTTATATTATCCGATATGGACGGGTGCGCGCTGTACAGTTCGACGGGCATTGGGAAAATGATTTCGATTTCGTCATCTTTTTTCCAGGCGCGCTTGATATCCATATAGCCTTTGACTTTCAAACCGGCGTATTTCACGCCGTTTAATTTTACTTCGGGGTTTTTGCACCATGCGGGCATACGCAGTTTTACGGAAAATTCCTCTTCTTTCGCGGGATTCAAAACGATTTTTACATGTTCGTCCCAAGGATAGTTCGTGTTCTGCGCGATTTTAACGGAATTGCCGTTTAAATCAATGCTCGTTTTGTTTTCGGCGTAAAGGTTGACATAAATCTCCGAATCGGCGGCGCCAAACGAATAAACATACTGTCCCACAGAAGCGATAAATCTCGCGACGTTCGGAGGGCAGCACCCGCACCCCTGCCAACTGTCGCGATTGTATCCAAGGTGCGATTTTCTCCCGTCCTGCGCCCATTGCGCAGGGCTTGTCTCCATAGAGTTCACATAGAAATAATGCCTGCCGTCCTGTGACATTCCGGACAGGCCGTTATTATACAGCGTACGCTCGAAACTGTCCATGTACTTCGAGTCTTTTTCGACGCCGAACATCCTGTGTGCGAAAAGCATAAACCCTATTGCCGCGCAGGTTTCGCAGTAACAGTCGTTGGGCAAAAAATAATCGGCCAAAAATGCTTCGTTTTGATATGTGGAGCCGACACCGCCCGATATAAACTGCCTTTTTTTCGTAATATTGTCATAAAGCGTCCGGCAGGATTCAAATAATTCGTCGTCGCCTGTTTCCGCCGCCACATCAGCCATTCCGGCATACAGATATACCGCCCTCACGGCATGTCCCTCGGCGGTAAGCTGTTCCCTGACAGGGAGATGGGTCAGTATGCCCGAATCGTTTTTTCTTAAAGGTTTTTTCATTTCGTCATGGTAAAAGTATGATATTTTGTCGCCCCTTTCCCATTCCTCGGCATAATAATAAGGCTCGGTCCCCCTCTGGTCTATAAAATATTTGGCAAGATTGAGATATTTCCTGTCATTTGTCGCGTGATATAATTTAACCAAGGCCAATTCAATTTCGGGGTGGTTGCAATAGCCGCGCATTTTTCCTTCTTCCAGCCCGATGACCGAATCTATATGATCCGCGAATTTGACCGCTATATCGAGGTAATTTCTCTTACCGGTCGCGTTGAAATATGCCACGGCGGCCTCTATGAGATGTCCCGCCGAATATAGCTCGTGGCACTCAAGCATGTTGGTCCATCTCTTGCTGATATCAGTATTTATGAAATACGTAATGCAGTAACCGTCGTCCATCTGGGCTTTGGCCGCTATTTCGATAAAATCATCCAATCTTTTCTCCAAATGGGCGTCGCCTCCGTTTGCCTCAATGACATACGCGACAAATTCCATTATTTTTGAGACATCGCTGTCACAAAAAACCAGCCCTTTGTGTTCGCCTTCCTCCAATCCTGCCGCAAGACGGTAATTCCTTATGAATTCCGCCCCTTGGTATCCGGGGGCTTTCCCGTCTGCGGCATCCAGCTGGTAATCAGCCACTTCATTTTTCAGCAATTGGCGATAGTATCCCCAAAACGGGCCATCTAATTTAATGTCGCGCAAAGCGGGTTTGGAAAGCCTGTTATTCATGTCAATATCCTTTCTTTGTTCGCATATCCCCAACTGTCATCGCAGTTTTTTGCCGTATACACATATTATACCACTCGCCGCGCAATAATTCAATATTTTGCAGAAAAAATGCGGATAAAAAATTGACAAGCGGGAAAAAAGATGGTAAAATAGCTATTGATAGCGATCCAAAAAAAATCGATTCGGGAGGGGCATATTTATGAACGATCAGGAAAAGCAAAAAATATTGGAGATGTACAAGGATTTTCGCGTCACCGATGTGCGCGACGGCATGGACTGGTGCGGGTATCATCATTACGGCACGGTTCACCACAGCATAAAACCGCTCTGGAGAACGAGCGCGACAGGATTTGCGCGGACGGCGCGATATCTGCCCTATGAAGGGCCGGTCCCCATGGTGACGGGGGAGGAGTACACAAAATGGGTCGGGTGGTACTACGGCAATGTGTGCACGGACAAATGGGCGGAAGATATTGTCCCCGGGGATTTCATATGCCTTGACATATGCGGGCTCGACGTGGGGCTGTTGGGCTCGAACAATACGCTGAACTGCACAAACAAGGGCGCGGTCGGGTTT
>Ga0082212_10004912_pt1 | contig 18444 bp, 13 predicted proteins | sample TergutNt197P3_FD_71548 | JGI IMG/M metagenome (GOLD analysis project Ga0082212, IMG submission 71548) | Neocapritermes taracua P3 segment gut microbial communities from Petit-Saut dam, French Guiana - Nt197 P3 | ecosystem: Host-associated > Arthropoda: Insects > Digestive system > Gut ...
ATAATAAGTGTTAAATAGTGTTAATAAAAAATTTTATATATACCTATTTATCAAGCATTTACGATGTGCGTCAATTGGCGCGAATGAAAATTTTTTGTCATATACTTAGAAATATTTTACAAATTTTAATTCAAATGCGACCTCTCCTTGTCAGTTGAAAATGAGCTTCCTTTGAAACCGTCAGCCGATGGATACATACTTATAGTTATGGGGAACCGAGTGAGAGGTGAATGGTCTCTTTACGATTATAACCAAGCGCTTGCGAAAATGAATGATAGCTTAGCAGTTTGCGGTTTGAAAACAAAAGTGCAGGTCATTTTTCCGGAGTGTTACGAAAAATTATATCAACCTGAATATTCAGGTATTGATATAGTTGGACATTATGACAAAGACGATAATTTATCGAAAGATTGCTGGATACTCAGGAGTAAAAGAAATAGCTTGTTATTGATTAGAAACGACGGAACCATTGTAGCCAAAAACATTTTAAATTACAGTGACAGAATTGTTGAAGACGGAAAAACAACATGGACTTTCCGAACTAAAGCGGTTTGCAATTTGATTAACGATGATATAGAAAGTCAGAAAAAAGCCGGGATTAATTACATGTTTTTTTTGATAATACCACTTTGTATCCTTATTTCCAGTGGAATAGCTTACCTGATTTATATGAAGCGCCTGAAGGTTATACGTAAAAGAGTAGCCAATAAACGTCTAATCTCCGAGTTGGAACTCAAGGCAATACGCGCACAGATGAATCCCCATTTTGTTTTTAACGCCTTGAGCTCAATACAACATTTGATAAATCAGGGTAAAAATGATAAAGCAAACCAATATTTACTTGATTTTTCCAATCTGTTGCGGATGGTTTTGGCAACATCTGAAAAGATATTAATATCTTTGTCAGACGAAGCGGCGTAATTAGAGCTTTACTTGCATTTGGAACAACTGCGCGTTCCTTTCGATTACAGGATAGAAATTGATAGTACCATACAGCCTGATAATGAAGAGATACCGGGTATGTTACTGCAACCGATTGTGGAAAACGCGGTAAAACATGGCATCAGTTCTGTTCGGGATGGAGTCATTTCAATTCATTTCAGCAAGGATGAGCGCCTCCTGCTGGCTGAAATAACGGACAATGGCGCTGGATTTCCATCAGTAGCCAAGACGGATTCGCCGGATAAGCCGGATTCGCTGGGTAAGCCTCTAAAAGGGTTCGGCCTGAAAGCAACCGAAAAACGATTGCGTTTAATAAATGAAGAATTTAAAACAAACATCGGCATTCGTTTTGAGAACAACGACCCTTCGGGCGCTAAGGTGGTCATTTCCATACCAGTTTAAAATAATTATATGAAACGAGCATGTACCTTAATACACCCAAGTAAATGAACATGCGAGTTCCATACGACCGAAATATAAAAAATAATAAATGTACGTATGAATATTAGAGCTATCATCGTAGATGACGAACGCGATAACAGGGAAAACCTGTCAGAAATGATTGCCCGACACTGTACAGATGTCGAAATCGTTGCTATGTGCAGCACAGCTGGAGAAGGTAGGGATAGTATCATGGCGACCCATCCGGATTTAGTTTTCCTTGATATTGAGATGCCGGGCGAAAACGGGTTTTCCATCTTGGGAAACCTCCCTCGTAATGATTTTGAATTGATATTTGTCACGGCTTATAATCATTACAGCCTCAAAGCTATTAAGTTTTCGGCTCTCGATTACATCTTGAAACCAATTGATACGAATGACTTGATTGCAGCTGTCGAAAAAGCAAAGTCGAGGATACAGCAGAAACAGGAAAACCTGCTGCTACGACATTTGTTGGAAAATGCGCGCTGCTCCAATGCCTCAAAAACGATTGCCCTATCGCTGTCCGACAAAGTCGAATTTATTGAAATCTCCTCTATTATCCGATGCGAATCCGAGAGCAACTATACCACCTTTTTTCAGAAAAATGGTGAAAAATTGATCGTTTCAAAAACACTGAAAGACTACGATGAGTTGCTTTCGCCTTACGGGTTTCTGCGTGTCCATCAATCACATTTAATCAATCTGAAAGAAATAAAAAGCTATATCAAGTCGGACGGCGGATACATCAAAATGAAAGACGGCTCTTCGGTCAGCATCTCACGCCAACGCCGCGAAACCGTCCTACAAATCCTCCGTGAACTGTAGATTTATCGCCATGTTAAACATTTCTTTGTTTGTAAATAAAGTTATGAAGGTGAAGAAATTGGATGGATAAAAGGTAAAACTGAGCGTAATAGATTAAAAAACGAGTTGGAAACAGCGCAAAGAGAAAAAGAACAGATTGTGCTTAATTGCTATCTAACTGGCCTTTCTCTGGATATTATCTCGTCTATTATAGGTTTGTCTCAAGTGAAACTATTGGAAATTATTTCAAGTAATAACCCATTGTCGTTGCTGATTTGAAAAGACTTAATACCTTTGCACCACAAAATTAGTTTCGAATGATAAAACAACACATTAAAACAGCGATTGTTTATAAGGGACAATTCTATTCTTATACACAATTATTGCAGTATTCTATTTGCTATGCAGCCTATTTTTCTACGAAGGCCGACATGCAAAAAGTCTTGATTTTTGCTGAAAATTGTCCTGAATATTTTTTTGCTTTCTATGGGACAATACGTTGCAATGCCATTGTCGTTCCAGTTGATGTCAATTCGACAGTCAACGAACTGGCGTATATTCTTACCGATTGCCAACCCGATTTTGTATTTATCTCGCCCGAAAAAAGGGAAGTGGTTGAAAAAGCATGTGAACAGGCAGCTTATAAAGGAAACATCATCAGCGCCGAAAATATTGATATTTCTGCGGTCGATACAATAGAAGCAACAGAACTCCGCGTTGCGCCGGACGATAAAACAGCGTTGATTATCTATACTTCAGGCACTACCGGCTCTCCAAAAGGGGTCATGCTTTCGTATAAAAATATCTTTTTTCAGATCAATGCCGTTACTGGAGATGCTGATTTTTATACGCCAACCCGCAACGTAATGGTCCTACTTCCGCTGCATCACTCTTTTCCGTTGATGGCTACATTGGTTATTCCCATTGCCACAGGAACTACGGTATATATTGCCGAGGGCTTGAACGCAGAATTTATTATGAAAACTCTCAACGAAGGGAAGATTTCAATTATCATTGGCGTCCCAAGGCTTTACGAAACATTGGCGAAAGGCATCATGACAAAAATCAACGCATCACCGGTCACTAAAATCATTTTCAAAATAGCGGCATTGATAGGCAACGATTGGCTATCAAGGATTGTTTTTCGTTCCGTGCATGAGAAATTTGGCGGACATATCAAATACCTTGGAAGTGGCGGAGCTGCCTTGCCGGTTAACATTGCTAAAACGTTTAAAACGCTGGGATTTTATGTCTTAGAAGGATATGGCATGACTGAAACGTCGCCCATGATAAGCGTTACACTGCCGGGACAACGCAAAATCGGTTACACAGGCTTTCCTTTGAAAGGTACAGACGTAAAAATTGAATCAACGGGCGAAATATGCGTACGTGGCGATAATGTGATGCAAGGTTATTACAACCGTCCCGAAGAAACGGCGGCAATCATCCGAGACGAATGGCTTCAAACAGGCGACATTGGGGTATTGAATAAATATGGACTGAAAATAACGGGTCGAATCAAAGAAATCTTAGTCGCCTCTAACGGTAAAAATATCAATCCCGAAGAAATCGAACAGGAAGCGCTACACAACACAAAATTTATCCGTGAAATCGGCGTGTTTATGCATAATTCGGTCATACATGCCATTGTTGTTCCCGAAATGAAGGCGTTGCGTCAAAGTGCAGAAAGCAATATTTCGGAAATCATACGGCAGGATATTGATAAATTCAACCGGATAACCTCTGTTTACAAACGGATTAAGCGGATACATATCTCTTCGGAAGACCTGCCAAAAACACGCTTGGGTAAGATACAGCGTTTTTGTCTGACTTCATTAATGGAGAAGGAAAAGACAAAAGCGTTAGACGGAGATGATCCTACCAACACAAGTAAGGTCTATCAACTGTTAAAAGCGTTCATAGAATCGGAAACAGGCTTTATTCCGGTCGCTAATGACCATTTCGAAATTGACCTCGCGATGGATTCACTCAGCCGTGTGGCATTGTTGAGTTATGTAGAAATCAGTTTTGGGCTTATTATCAAAGAAGAACAATTAGACACGCTGAATACCATGTCAAAACTGACAGCATACATCGAACGAAATTCGCTTGAAATAGCGGCTCACAGGGAAATATCATGGAAAGAAATTCTGTCATCCAAAAAAAACCATTTATCAATTCCCCGTCCGGGGTTTATTCATTTTATGATCGATATGCTTTCCAAAATCAGCTTTCATGCACTATATCGATTTCGCGGAAAAGGCGAAGAAAATATTCCGAATGAACCCTGTATCCTGGTTGCCAACCATCGCAGCGCTTTGGACGGTCTGATTATCACTGCCCGAATGAAACGCAAAACAACCCGTAATACCTTTATCTTTGCAAAAGAAAAATACTGGCGAACGAGGTTTGCCCGTTTCATGGCAAGCAAAAACAATGTGTTACTTTTGGATGTCAATAAAAATGTGAAGGAATCGCTGCAGCAGATTTCGCATATCCTGCAAAAAGGAAAAAATATTATTATTTTCCCCGAAGGAACGCGTTCAAGGGATAAGGAACTAAAATATTTCAAAAATGCGTTTGCCATTTTAAGCGCAGAACTGAACGTTCCTATTGTCCCTGTGGTCATCAGGGGGTCGGACAGGGCTGTTTTTCATCCCGTCAAATTTCCTCGTTTATTTGCACGAATAAAGGTCAGCTTCTTAGAGCCTGTCTATCCGAAACCTTCACAAACGGCTGAAAACCTGCGCACTTACGTTGAACAACGAATTAAAAATGCGTTGTTATGAGATATTTTCTTTGTCTGATTTATTGTTTTTTTACATTTTTTCCGGCATTACAGGCACAACAAGTAATAACCGGCCTGATTATCGACGCTAGTTGAGTACGCGAAGTATAGTTTTTTGTTTTTAAATAAAAATTATATTACCTTTAGTTAGCTGCAACGGTCTATCTCATACTCATTTGTCGAATAGGCAAGCGCCGTTTGCGACATGGCTCGAATCCGCTGTGCAATAGTAATCAGTTCATTCCCTTTGCTTTGCATACATTTATTGAATTTTTCCTTTCACTGGGGTCAGCTTGAACGAAAAACTATAATCTTTGTACGGTATCCGGAATTCGGGAAGCGGAATGGCGCCCCAGCTGTTAATACATGCAAGACCTGCCTGCAGTTTATCAATCGTAACGGTCACATCTTTATCTTTTTCTTTGTATTCAATATGACTGTTGTATTTTTCCGGTCCGTTATCCAGTGTCTCCTGAGGATAATAGAGCGCCGAAGCGAGGAACGGCTCATCGGAAGTAATCATCAAACCATCGCCGCTAATATTTACTTGCTGCCACCAGCGTATATCGCTCTTTGTTCCGGTTTCCTGTGTACGCAGGTAATTGTAGAACTGCCGATCAACGTTTTGGTTGAAAAGGCCGATAAACTGCGATTCTTTCCTGTCGGCATAGCTTTCTATCGGGCCGCGACCATAGTAGTTGATAAGATTGAACTGTCCCGGCATCTTCAACCGTACACCATAACGGAACATCTCGGAAATCTCGGCCGACGGATCAGTCTTCAACGATTCGTTTACCAGTATCTCGCCTGTGTTGTTGATTTTGTAGGTCATGGTTAATGTAGCCTTCAAGTCTGCGAGGGTATATGTCACAGTCACGACGGCGATACCATCGACGATCAACGACCTCATAAATACGCTGCCGCCTTCAGTTGAACGTCCTCTTCCGGCAGGCCGTGCAAAACGGATATTTTTCCATACAGCATATTTTTGTTGCAAGTTGGCGCCATAATCATTGTCGGTCGGGGCGCGCCAGAAGTTGGGCTTCAGTTCGGATTCTAGCGCCAGATAATCTACTCCACCCACGATATAACGACAGAGTAATCCTGTCATCTTACTAAATTCGGCGGTGAAATTCGGATTTGTAACAATCAGGTAATTGAAGTCGTTTGTTTTAATAGAAACCGTTCCTTTGGAGGTATAACGGTCGGCCATCATATTATTTATCTCAAGGGCAGAAAGTGAAGCTTTTCTGACAGAAAGTTGCTGTTTGGCTACGACAAAACCAGCAGGCAGAACGCCATCTTTGTTTTTAAGTAAATAGGAAACATTGAGGAATACTTCGCCTGTTGTCGGAAGCTGTGCCGATGTATATGGAAGGGCAAGCGCCGTTTCTTTCTGAGGTCCAACCACAGGAAGCGTTTCCATAAAACCGCTCTTTATGATTTGTCCGCAAGCCTGAATATTCCAATGCAGCGCATATTTCGACAGGTCGATAAAGAAATTTTCGTTGTAAACCTTGATTTTCCCATTAGCTACATCGTCCTCGCGCGTCCAGATATTCTGTTGCCAGTAACCTACTTCAAACGTGTGGGGATGTGGTTCGCGGTCGGGAGCAAAGACGCCGTTATTCATGAAGTTAAGGTCGTGCGCATCGTAACGGTTGAAGTCGCGTCCATAACCCAAGAGCCTCGTCCCGTCAGGCATCGTAAACCAAATCGACTGGTCGGCGAAATCCCAAATAAAACCGCCCTGGTAGTTCGGATACTTGCGTATAAGCGTCCAATATTCTTTGAACCCGCCCATCGAGTTACCCATCGCATGGGCATATTCGCACTGAATCAGCGGTTTTGAAGGATTGTTGGTGAGATATCGTTCACAGCTATTATAATCGGCGTACATCGGACAATAGATATCGGTATTCTCACCACCACGGATACTTTGTTCGTACTGAACAGGGCGTGAAGCGTCGTTCGCCTTAATCCATTGATAACACTGTGAGAAATTAGACCCATCGCCCGCCTCATTACCCAGCGACCAGATGATCACAGCCGGGTGGTTGAAGTTACGCAGCACATTACGCGAGTTTCTTTCAAGGTGAGCTACGTCGTAGAGCGGATTTTTGGCCAATGTACGGTCGCCATAACCCATACCATGCGATTCGACATTAGCCTCTCCAACAAGATAAAGACCATATTCGTCACACAACTCATACCAGCGATCCTGATCGGGATAATGACTTGTACGTACAGCGTTGAAATTAAATTCTTTGAGCGCTTTTATGTCCTTCATCATGCGCTCTTCTGGTACGAAATAGGCAAAATTTGGATCGATTTCATGTCGATTAACGCCTTTGATGAGAACCGGCTGGCCGTTCACTAAAAGTTGTGCATTGTTTATCTCTACCGACCTGAATCCGACCTTGAAAGGAATGACTTCAATAACTTCGCCTCTGATATCCTTAAGCGTGACACAAACCTTATAAAGATTAGGCTCTTCGGCGCTCCATTTCTTTACAGTACCCGCATCAATAGAGGTTAAAACGCCGGTAGAGCCTGTAGAAACGATATTTTTCGATGCTATTGATTTACCGGCGGCATCAAAGATTTCTATATATGCGGTAGCGCCTTTCGATTTTGCGGAGAAGTCGAGCTTAACATCAAGTACGCCGTTGGTATAGTTATCCTTGAGATTGCCGACGATTTGCACATTGGAGATATGGCGCTGGTCGCGGGCATACAGGTAGCAATCGCGGCCGACGCCCGACAGACGTAGAAAGTCCTGGTCTTCGAGATAAGTGCCGTCGCACCAGCGAAACACCTGAAAAGCAATGAGGTTGTCGCCTTTCTTAATGTAAGGGGTGACGTCAAATTCGGCAGCGAGCTTACTATCTTCGCTATAACCCACAAATTTACCGTTCACCCACAGATAGATATTCGATGTCACCGAACCGAAATGCGCAATCACCTGCTGCCCTGTCCAATTATCAGGTATGGTTACCGAGCGGCGGTATGAGCCTACATGGTTGTTTTCAATCGGCACATTGGGTGGATCGTTTTGAAACTGGTTGCGCCAGGCATATCCAATATTCACATACAGTGGCGACCCATAACCGTTCATCTCCCAGATACCGGGAACAGTCATGGTTTTCCAGCTTGCATCATTATGTCCTACGGCAAAGAAGTTTGTCGGACGTTGGTCGGCATGTTCTACCCAGTGGAATTTCCACCGGCCATTGAGTGTCAAAAAACGCTCTGATTGTGACATGACGCCCTTTTCGGCGGTAGTCTGGTTCTCATAAGCAAAATAAGATGCCTTCATTGGCATACGATTGATGGCATTCACTTTTGGGTTTTGCCATTCATTGCTTTGCGCGAAAGTCTTAAAAGCGCCGATTGGGCTGGTGACGGTAATGATAGATAAGGCACATAAAACTTTACAAAATATTTTTAACATAATATATTATTTATTAATTATTTCTTTAATAATTTGCCAATATAGGTGGTAATTCCATATTGTATTCGAATAATATACAAACCCTGTTTCAGGAATGAAAGGTCGGTTTGACCGGCTGTAAACCGTTGACTAATAAGTTCTCTTCCCGACATATCATATATGGAAACAATACCTTCAGATGTGTAAAAATACACCTTGTCATATACCGGATTTGGATAGAACATTAATTCTTGTTCAGCAACGATGGGCACATTTTGTGATAAAATGGAATGATGCGCGGCGATAAATTTCATAATTTCTTCTATATGGTCCATACAGTCGCCCGCATCTTTACTAAAAAAATAACTATGCGGCGCGCCGTTAACTTTATAATGTACAACCTCATTATCGGGATCGGGGTACATAATTTTCTCAACCGTAATGCCATTAGTTGATGGATAGTATCGAACTTGTTCTGCGACAGCCGCTCCTGTAGCATTAGTCGCCCACCAAAAATTGATTACATCCTCTTTAGGTTGCGCCAATGTAATATGAAACAATGATTTTACTTGCGAGCCAGCATAAGGCACAACCTCGTCTGTGACACTGTGGAAGTCGCATATAGGAATTTTCGGCGCCTTATCCATCCCTTTAATATTCAATCCAAAAGAACCGGCAATAGGAATGATACCCGACAAACGTTGACCTTTCAGTAAGGCATATTGATAAGTCATGTATCCGCCCATGGAAGTACCAAGCATGAAAATATTGTCGCCAGATAATTCATACTCGGAAATGATTTTGTCGATCATCAAGTCGATAAACGCTACATCATCAACACCTTTATTAAGTACTTCGTCAACAATCGTAACACCTGTTGACGCAAAAGCTGCTTTAACTCGTAATCCGCAGCCCCACACCGAATGTAAAGAGATTTCGGTATCCGGTATTAAACTAAGTAAATACGCTTGCGCCTGAACGAGTGGGTCTTGTTCGGGCAAGGCTTGTGGCGCTGCAACAATCATATTCATATTGTCGGCTATGGTCGAAATGTTGTACTGTTCAAAAAAGTCATCTATCGTGCGACCAAAACCGTGCAAACATATAAGCAAGCCATCAACTTTATCCCGAAGCTCATTTTGAGGGACATAGAGCTTATATTCACGTTCAAATCCGCCCGTTATCATTGTTTTACGTACCGGATTAGCGTTGCCGCTATATGAGGCTGTCAACCACATAAGGCTAATGATCCCCAAAAATCTTCTGACTTTAATCGTTTCCATTGTTCCTGTTTTATTTTTCGCTACAAAAATACAAACTTTTTTATTTATCTTTGCACAGTTATTTTAATAATATTAAATATGAAACACGCTGAAAAAATAAAATGTCTGATTATAGGCGCTGGGCCGGCAGGATATACTGCCGCCATTTACGCTTCACGCGCTAATTTAAGCCCTGTTTTGTACGAAGGAATCCAACCGGGTGGGCAACTCACAACAACCACTGCTATCGAAAATTTTCCCGGCTACCCTGATGGTGTTGACGGTACGGCTATGATAGAAGATTTTCGTAAACAGGCTATAAAATTTGGCGCTGATAGCCGAAGCGGTATAGCGACTGATACCGATCTTTCCACCAACCCTTTTCGTGTCACAATAGATGGCGATATGACATTAGAAGCTGACTCACTGATCATTGCTACCGGCGCTTCGGCAAAATATTTAGGTCTTCCAGACGAGCAGAAATACGCAGGGATGGGTGTTTCGGCTTGTGCCACGTGCGACGGTTTTTTCTACCGTAATAAAAAGGTCGCCGTTGTGGGAGGCGGCGATACCGCTTGCGAAGAAGCGCTTTATCTCTCAACCCTTGCTAGTCAAGTATATCTGATTGTACGAAAACCCTTCTTGCGGGCATCCAATATCATGCAGGAGAAAGTATTTAGTACGCCCAATATTCAAGTATTACTTGAATATAACACCGCCGGTCTCTTTGGCGAAAAAGGCGTTGAAGGGGCACATCTTGTAAAACGGTTAGGTACATCCGGTGAAGAAAAGGTGGATATAGCCATTGACGGGTTTTTCTTGGCCATAGGCCATACACCAAACAGTGGAATATTCAGTAAATGGTTGCCCACTGATGAAAATGGATATATCATAACTTTAAACGGCTCGCCACGTACCAAAATCCCCGGAGTTTTTGCCGCAGGCGATGTGGCTGATCCCATCTATCGTCAAGCAATTACAGCCGCCGCAAGCGGATGCAAAGCCGCCCTCGAAGCCGAAAAATATCTGCGCAAGTAACACTTTCATAATATTATCTGTGCGCGCTGGCTAAGCGGTTCGCACAGACAACAATGAATACGAAATAAAAAAACTGCTCGGAATAAATGTTTAAAACAATGAAAATAGCGATATGTTTGCATATTAACTTCCGATGCAATTAAAGACTATTCTACAAACGCAATCAAATCGGCCCAACCAAATACCGCAAAATAGTCAAACAGCAAGGATGAAAAATTTATTTTTCTATTTCATGGATTATGATTTACTTTGTGACGTAAAAATTAAATATCATGGCTGAAAAAAAATTTAAACGATTCCATTCGGGCGAGTCTAATGCGTACGTCCCGGTAAGCGGGAAAGAGACCAACACCGGCTACGTCGACATCTTCCTGAGCCACAGCCCACTGCTGCCCGAAGTGAAATACGAATGGCTCTTCGATCTTAAATACCTCAAGGCAAGCGCGAAAGACCTGGATATGCAACATAGCGATGCAAAAAAGCAGTTGCAGGACTACAGCAGTTCGTGCCTGATGAAAGACCGCCGAAACCTGAAAAGAGCCGTGATCCTGTTCATCGTCAAAAAACAAATACGAACTGTTTGAGGGATTATTGTTTTTCTGAAATTATTTAGAGGAGGTTAGCGTATATGGATATTAAAACAAAGACATTAATCACCCTGATTATCAGCCTTATGGCGTTATTATTGGGGCTTCTATCTTCTTGTGAAAGTAAATCAGTATTGGAAATGGGATTTTTGAACCCTCCGAGCGCTGCCCGTCCAGGCGTTTATTGGTATTTCATGGATGGTAACTTGTCGAAAGATGCTATTACAAAAGATTTGGAATCGATGCGAAAGGCAGGTATCGGTTATGTCCTTTTTTTAGAGGTTAATGTGGGAGTCCCCCGCGGGCCGGTCGATTTTCTCAGCGAAGAATGGCAGGAGATGTTCGGTCATGCCGTTGCAGAGTGTGAACGGCTGGGTATTAACATGACGCTAGGCGTAGGGCCGGGATGGACCGGTAGCGGAGGCCCATGGATCGAAGCCCGGCATTCAATGCAGAATCTTGTGGCTTCATCGACGGAAGTGTCGGGGGCAGGAAAGCAAATCATTCAATTGCCATATCCCTCGCCAAAACGTCCTTTCTTCGGCGAGGGAAATTTTACACCGGAGGTGAAAAAGCAGTGGGAAGATTTTTATGAAGACGTTGCCGTACTGGCTTTTCCTGCTGGCGCTACTATCTTTGAGAGCAATTTTATTCCCGGAAAAGAATATTTCGAAATTACCGGCATCGAAGAGAAAGCGCTCTATTACCGGAAACCGTACAGCTCTGTGCCGAATGTAAAACAATACCTTACTTTATCGGGTTCTTTACCCAACGAACAGACAGGTATCGCCAATAAAACCGCTGTAAAAGCCAGTAAATCGATAGTTGGACACTTCGTCGAACAAACTGTCGGTAAGGATAAAATTATTGACTTAACCGCGCTCCTGAACCCTGATGGAACGCTTACGTGGGACGTTCCAGCCGGACAATGGACGGTGATGCGCTTTGGTAGCCGTAACAACGGCGCCGTAACACGCCCAGCGCCACTGCCGGGTGTGGGTTTGGAATGTGACAAGTTCGATACCATAGCCTTAAACGCGCATTTAGAGAAATTCACAAGTAAACTGTTCCGCCGTATCGGATTTGAAAAAGCGCTTCCTCAGGGAGGATTACAGATGCTGCATATCGACAGTTGGGAGATGGGCGCTCAAAACTGGACGCCCCGTTTTCGCGAAGAGTTTATCCATCGTAGAGGTTACGACCCCCTGCCTTTTTATCCTGTATATACCGGTGTGATGATCGAAAACCTCGAAGTTAGCGAACGTTTCCTGTGGGATTTGCGTCAAACTTCGCAAGAATTAGTAAAAGAAAATCATGCCGATCATGTCAAACGGTACGCCGAGCGCTATGGTATGGGACTATCAATTGAGCCATACGATATGAATCCTACCGCCGACCTTGAATTGGCTTCAGCGGCAGATATGCCTATGTGCGAATTTTGGAGCGTAGGCTACGGATACAACACAGCCTTCAGCGCGATGGAAGGCACATCGGTGGCACACCTGATAGGGCAACCAGTCGTTCCCGCCGAATCGTTCACTGCTGCCGGTGATGGATGGCGTCAGCACCCAGGTTCAATGAAAAACCAGACCGACTGGGCTTTTGCTTCGGGTATCAACCGGTTAGTTTATCATACTTTCCAGCACCAGTACTTAGATGATAAACTGCGTCCGGGTATGACCATGGGGCCTTATGGCGTACATTGGGACCGAAACCAAACTTGGTGGCCCATGGCTGATGCTTATCATACGTATGTTGCACGTTGCCAGTTTATGCTGCAACAGGGCCGTACAGTAGCCGACATCCTTTATCTTACTCCCGAAGGAGCGCCACATGTGTTCCGCGCCCCGGCTTCGGCGCTGGAAGGCGAGATGCTTGACGCAGGCAGCAACTATAACTTCCGAAACGAAACTCCCCTACCCGACCGCAAAGGACATAATTTCGACGCATGTCCTCCAAGCCTTCTATATCAAGCGACTGTGAAAGATGGTCAAGTGGCGTTCCCCAGTGGCGCCTCCTACCATTTATTAGTTTTACCGCATTTCGAGACCATGACGACGACATTGCTCAAGAAAATTCGCGACCTCGTTAGCGAGGGGGCTACTGTTGTAGGACTTCCACCAAAAAAATCGCCCAGTTTAAGCAATTATCCCGCTTGTGATCTTGAGGTGCATAATTTGGTAAAAGAACTTTGGGATGTGACAGAATCCGAACTTTCTGAAACACCTACGATACGATACTTCGGAAAGGGACGTATCATCTGGGGAAGATCTTTACGCGAAGAAGCTGACAACCTGTATCCTCCATACAGTTTTACAGCAAATATTTTGCAACAAATGAATATCCCATTCGATTTCAACTCAACCGGAAAGATACGATATACGCACCGGACGTTGGATGACTGTGATATTTATTTTGTTTCCAACCGTATCGATCAACCTGTAACAACCGTATGTAAATTCCGTTCTACAACCGGTTGTCCAGAATTATGGAACCCAATAACCGGCGAAATGAAACTTTTACCGGAATACCAGATCAAAGACAACCACACAGTGATTCCCTTACAATTCGATATACATGAAGGATATTTCATTATTTTCCGCACTAAAACTACTTTACCGGCAGCCTCTACAAAAACTAATTTTCCGGAAAAGAAACAAATAACGGTCTTAAACGCACCCTGGACAGTGTCATTCGATCCGGCTTGGGGCGGCCCCGAGAAAGTAGCTTTCGACAATCTGTCCGACTGGAGCCAACATAATGACGCGGGTATTAAATACTATTCAGGAACTGCTATTTACAGGCAAACATTCGACCTGTCTGTCCCCAAAAATGCCCGTTTGTATCTTAACTTGGGAAAAGTGAAAAACATGGCGCGCGTACGCCTCAACGGTCATATACTCGGCATTGTTTGGACCGACCCATGGCAAATAGACATAACTCAAACCGCAAAAGCAAAGGGCAACAAACTTGAAATAGAAGTAGTGAACTTATGGCCTAATCGATTGATTGGCGATGAACATCTACCCAATGACGGTATTCGCAACGGTCAATGGCCAGAATGGTTGAAGGATGGAAAACCTCGTACCAGCGGAAGATTTACCTTCACCACACACCAGCATTTCACCAAAGATTCTCCCTTACTCGAATCCGGTTTAATAGGCCCTGTATCCATTTGGAGTACAAGCGGATACACCGGTAATTGATACCAACGAAGTTTACCTCAGCCCATCATATAGATTTGTAATCTTACTTGTATTGTGCTGTTTTCGGATTTTCTTTCAAGAAGGTTCTATACATTTCAAAGAATGTCGGCGTATCGACAAGTTCAATGTTCGGATCAAGGCGTTTCAATTCTTCCGCCACTTGCACATACCATTCGGGGCTTTTCAGGATATTGCGAAACCAATGGAAGGGTATATCGCGGGCTTTTACGCGCTCCAAGACCTGCGCTGCTGCTACGGCAGGGTTCTCTGCAATAATGTCCCAGTCCGAGCGAAGCACAGGCATCTCATCGTGAAGTATATTATTATGGATTTTTTGCGGCACAATACCATTCGGACTAAACGACAGATAGGCGTCCAAACCTGCCTTGTTTAGTCCCTCAGCATATCCGTCAATGACAAATCCTGTAACAGTCAGCCCCCATAGCTTATAATAGGGTTTGCAATGTTCCGCCCACTGAGCGGTTGCATCGGACAGACCGGAGAGGCGCGGCGTCTGTAACTCGCCAGGGTTAAGATAACCGGCGCCGTTGTCGGCTGCTACGAAATAATCGTTGGAAGTGGCCGTTTCACGTCGATACTCCCACGCCATCGGGACACGCTCCGACAAGACGGGACTGATGCTCCACATCATCGGTACTTTACCTCGTGACGGACTGTCCCACAAGGTAGGCGTAGTCTGCGACAACCACGACGAAGCATCATAGTCGCCTACATAAAAAATCAAAAGTTGCTTCTTTCCTAAGGACAGTTTCCCGTTAGCATCCAAATACCCCTTGCTTTGTAATTTCTCCTTCGTTGTCCATGGTTGTGGATATTCGCTGCGAAGCGGATAATGTTGCCAGAAAGAAGCGTTAGCTAAAGCTCCGTAACCGATAGCGTCGGCGTCCTTGAAAGCGTTATAAGCGCCAATAAGACGTGAAAATTCCCATTCCGTAGGCACATCGTCATGACTGCCCCCTCCATGTTTCGTATATTTATATGCCCAAGCAGGAAAACCGCCGATATACGTGAATGTTTTTCCGTTATCATTCTGCCGGTAAGCAGTAAGCAGTATCTCTTCTAATATTTTACGGTCAGCGCCTGCAGTCTGATGGTTGTCGTCGGTAGCCTTTTCGTCCGCCCATGGGCTGAGGTCGAAAAAGAAAGCTTTCCTGCTGATAAAGAAATCATGATTAGTCAAGGAATGGTGATTGGCCGGCGCTGCTTTTGGCTTCTGCATCCAGTACTGGTCAATATAATAGGCGCCAAATCGCGTATTACATTTTCCGGTTTTCAGATAATGTTCCAGAAACCATTGATAAGCATCAATCTTTGCGGAACCGCTGGATGCCTTTTCTGTTCCGGGTACTTTGCCGATGCCTGTAAACATTGACGTTCCATCTTTATTAAGCAACCTCACTTTTACCGAGATTTTAGGCCCATTCGTAATCAGCCTTGAATACAGTGAGTTCGGTGACATGTCATACCGCACGGCAATCAAATCCTCAATACCCGCTATCGACGAAGCCAGATTACTTGTAGCTGGCACATTCGGGTCATACACAACAGCGCCTTTAATAGCTTTTTTAAAACGAGTTACCAGCGCTACAATGTCCATTTCTTGTTTTTCTACTGCTTTGCTCAGCCACTTCCCCTCCGCGCGGTATCTATCCCACCAGTAGCGGTCAATGTTTATCCCTGCATTTTCGACATAATAAATGTACAGTTGCGGGGTTGGCCTGTTTACCACGCCTTGCAACGTCGCGACAACATGCACACAGTCCCAGATGGTCTTTACATCATCCGGGTTATCCCTACTCAAACCATTTAAAAACTTCAAATCGAATGTAACAACGTCGCCTTCCACAAATTTAGGCTTTGAAATAACAGGGTCCTCGGTTTTTCTGCCCGTATCCCCGACATGTGTGTTATTGCCTGCTTGACATGACAACAATAACAACCATAAGAACAAAAGCGTTTTAGTCGCCAAATTTCTAAACAGTGATGCTTTTGCAGAATATACATGATGTCTGACTGCAGTGTTGTAATCTTTATTCATTTTTTTTATCTTAAATATGTTATTTATTATTTATTATCCATTTACCGCCTTTGTCAGCTCCCGCACGACGAATAATCCCTTTCCTCTTGAGTTTTCCAATATTTTCTCTTATTTTTATTGAAGTAATGCCCACAATTAATGATAATGCCTCTGGCAAAAGCGCTAACCGTTTCCCAAACATCTTTCGGGATGTCTTTCTGGGCAGTTTTTATCTCAAAATTGTCCCATTCAATATCTTGCAAACGTTCTAATAACTGGTTACTCCACAATAACGACATTGATTCAGATGCATCTGATAAGTCATTTGGATTTGAATTGGGTAGTAACTGAAGGCAGAGATACATATCGGAAACGATCAAAGAGCTGTAATAAAAGCCCAACAATCGTTCAATTGTCGTTGTTCTCTATTCATTGTGACTGACAAGTGTTATCCAAAATCCTTTTTACGAATGATGTTGCGCTGTATTTTGCCGCTTGCAGTTTTGGGCAGGTCGGGTACAAATTCGACGATACGCGGGTATTTGTAGGGCGCTGTCACCCGCTTCACATGGTTTTGCAATTCGCGGGTTAATTCTTCGCCGGCCGTATAACCCTTTGCAAGCACAATCGTTGCTTTCACTACCTGCCCGCGCATGGCGTCGGGAGCGGCTGTTACGGCACATTCCAACACGGACGGATGCTCCATCAGGGCGCTCTCCACTTCAAACGGTCCTATTCTGTATCCGGAACATTTAATCACATCGTCGTTACGACCAACAAACCACAAGTAACCGTCATCATCGCGCCATGCCATATCGCCGGTACGATAGACGCCGTTATTCCAAACATCGCGGGTGACGGTTTCATCTTTCCAATAACCGCAAAAAAGTCCCATCCCATTCATTGAACCCGCTTGAACGCCGGATGTTGCTTCGTACATATTTTCGCCGGCATGAGTGATGCTCATGTTACCCGTGATACCTCTATCGCAAGCCTCGCCATCTTCATCAAGCAACTCAAAGCCGAACAGCGGAGCCGGTTTGCCCATGGAGCCGGGTTTGACCGCGAGCCATTTGAAGACGGCAACGATGACCGACGTCTCGGACTGACCAAAGCCTTCCCTTAGTTCCAGACCGGTGAGTTCTTTCAGTTTATGATATACCTCCGGACTAATCGGTTCGCCTGCCACCGAAGTGTGACGTATGCAACTAAAGTCATATCCCGACAAGTCCTCTTTTATCAGGTAGCGGAATATGGTTGCAGGTGCGCAGAAGGTAACGGGTTTCAACCGCATGATGGCATCCAGCATCCCTTTGGAGGTGAATTTTTCGGTATCGTACACACCGACAGCCGCGCCGCATATCCACTGACCGTATATTTTTCCCCAGGCGAATTTTGCCCAGCCCGAATCGGTTTGTGTCAGGTGAACGCCGTTATCTTCGACGCACTGCCAATACTTCGCTGTCACGATATGTCCCAGCGGCAGCGAATGATTGTGCATGACCATCTTGGGCATGCCGGTTGTGCCCGACGAAAAATAAACAAGCATCGGGTCGTTGATTGCAGTAGGAGTGGGGCTGAAATTTTCGTCAGCCTTTTCAATTTCATCTCGTATGTCGATGTAACCGGCAGGAATGGCGCTGCCTGCAACGGCGACTGCCATTGACTTAGGACACAGGGACTTCGTCTCGGCAATGTTTTCCAGCAACTCCGCATCATCAACGGTAATCAACAGTTTTACATCGGCGGCGTTACACCTGTATTCCAAATCTTTGGGAGTTAACTGATATGTACAGGGAAGGCAAACGGCGCCTATTTTCATCAGGGCGCACATCAGTATCCATACCTCAGGGCGCTGTTTGAGTATAAGCATTACCACATCGCCGCGATTGACACCTAACGCCAGCAACGCATTTGCCGCCT